>Ga0316204_10000498_pt1 | contig 143628 bp, 132 predicted proteins | sample 6monrhotite_MG_2_FD_205661 | JGI IMG/M metagenome (GOLD analysis project Ga0316204, IMG submission 205661) | Microbial mat bacterial communities from mineral coupon in-situ incubated in ocean water Damariscotta River, Maine, United States -... | ecosystem: Environmental > Aquatic > Marine >... | reverse complement strand
AAAGCCGGCAAATTCAAGATGCGTATTATAAGCTCTGGGGTGTGGAACTGGGCGATAGTGAACCCGTGCGCAAAACTACACAGCCGCGCGGCGCACGCAGCTTTAAGCCTATTCGCTTTACACCGGACGAGTTGGAATTGGGAGAAGGTACAAGTGTAGAGGTTGTGGATGTGATTGAAGACGAGAAGTCTCTTACCGTCAGGCCAATATTGCATCCGCCGGACGAGCCCCTAAAACTTGAACAAAAAACTGGGCAAGAACCAGAGGTGGATAAGCCACCATAGACAAACCCTAACCGCCCAAACTAACGGTACCGAGCCTAAATCTGATCAACACCCGGCAATTGCCGAGGGGCTCTATTGGCGGTTGGAATAGCCATTTTTTTGCAGCTTTTTTGGACGTGCCTTCAAACATACCGCCCGGTAAGGCGCGTTCTATACTGACGTTTTGCGTGGCTCCGTCTGCGTCAACATCAAGGCGGAGAATAACCCAACCTTGGCGTCCTGTGCGAAAGGCTGAGCGCGGATATTTGGGAAGATCCAAGTTGATAGCGGCCAGTTTTTCACCGCCAATACAATCATCCGGATCGGCATAGCCCTTAACCCACGGATCGGGTGGGTAATAGGATTTCGGTTTGAACGGTTTACTGGCGCACGCTGACAAACCGGCGCACGCTGACAGTAACAGCACATTTGCGAGAACATTACGGACGGTCATTCCGTTTCCCCGAAGCGTCCATCAACCAATGCGCTCAGCGCCTTGATAGCCGCTTCTGCATCAGGGCCGCGTGCCGTGATGGAGATATCTTCCCCGCATGCTGAACCAAGTAACAGCAACTCCATAATACTATCGCCAACTACGGTTTCCTGGCAAATATCATTACAGGATGTAACCTCTATTTGTGCGTCAAATTTTTGCGCCAGAGCGGCGAATTTGGCCGAAGCCCGCGCATGTAAGCCGCGCTTGTTACGCAAAGTCACCCGGGTGCTCTTAAGATAGAGAGCCTCATGAATTTCGCGGGTATTCATTTATACGGTCACTCGTCGATATCGCCGGCGATAACTTCGGATGCGATGGCTATATAATGGCGTCCGGCTTGTTTGGCCGTTTGCGCGGCCTCACTTAAAGATAAATTTAAGCGGGCTTCGGATAATTTAATCAACATCGGCAAATTAACGCCGGCAACAACCTCGACATTTTCGCGCCCCAGTAGAGATATTGCCAGATTGGACGGCGTGCCGCCGAACATATCAGTGAGCAACATGACGCCGCCGCCGCTGTCCACCGATTTGACGGCATCATGAACGGCCTGGTTTGCCAGTTCCAGATCATCATCTGCTCCAATGCAGACGGTGATGAACTGGTCAAGCGGGCCGACCACATGTTCTGTGGCCAGTTTCAATTCGTCCGCCAAGCGCCCGTGAGTTACAATTACAAGTCCAATCAAGATGTGCCTCTTATATTTACGATATCACTTAAACAAATTCGAACGGGAATGAAAAGCGTTATTTGCGGCTACGCTTGTCTTGTGTGACGATTTGTAAGGGTAGGGTCAGGGTAAACCGCGCTCCCATTACTTTATTTGGCACTTCGCCCGCGCCGTTCTTGCGGTTAGACGCAGTAATAGTACCGCCGTGGGCAGACATGATTTGGCGGCAAATAGCAAGACCAAGACCGGAATGATCGCCAAACGCTGCACCTTTTGGGCGCTGGGTATAAAACCGCTTGAAAATCATGTCCAGATCGCTTTCGGGGATCCCGGGGCCATCATCGTCTACATGGATAGTGACTGTGCCTTCATGCTCGTTTTGTGAGCGATTGTAAGATAAACGCACGCTTGCTTTATTTTCTTGGGCTTTATTCTCTTTGGCATTTTTATTATCAGGTGAAAAGGTCAAGGCATTGTCAATAAGGTTGCGCAAGACTTGCCCCAATGAATTTTCAAGGGCATGAATGATGACAGGATCGGCTTCATTTTTATGGGAAACCAACACAACATCTACGGTGACTTCACGTCTGGTCTGAGTGTAAAAATCCGTAATATCAGACAAGAATTTATGCAAATCCATGGGCACTAATTTCTCTTTGGCCAGTGCCGCATCCATGCGTGAGGCCTTGGAAATATCGGTGATCAACCTATCCATACGCGATACGTCTTGTTCGATAATGTCAATGAGTTTTTCGCGCCTCTCTTTGGTTTTGGCACCGCGCAAAGTCTCACTGGCCGAGCGCAGAGAGGTCAACGGGTTTTTTATTTCGTGGGCAACATCGGCAGCAAATTTGGCAATGTCGTCAATGCGGGTATAAAGGCCGTTTGTCATTTCGCGCAGGACAATGGATAAATCGCCAATCTCGTCGCGGCGGTCTGATAGATCTGGAATGACATCGCGTTTGTCAGATGAACGCACAACCTGTTCTGCAGCCCTCGCCAAGCGCCTAATGGGTAGGGCAATAAATAAAGTCAAAGACAATGCGGACAGGATGGAAGCCATTATAGCGATCAAAATTATAGGCGTCAGGCCTTGGCGCTGGGAGGCTAATATGGTGCCGACATCATGGGTTTCAAACACAAGGACACCTTGAATATCTTCGACCCGTTTAACGGGTATGGCAACGGCGACGATTAACTCTTTATCTTCATATTGCTCACCTGCAATGGTTTCCCCAAGCAATGCGGATTTAATATCGCGCTCTAGAAACCGCTGTTTTTCCTCCCGATTTTTGCGAAACACACGCCAGTTATTGATCCAGTTATCACTCCACGACTGCAATCTTATCCACCAGGGTTCTGTGCGGTCAAGCGGCTCAAGATAATTTACAACCGGGGCCAATTGCCCAATTTCTACGCTATCATCAAGCCTATTGCTGTCGGCGACGATAGAACCGTTTCCATCATAAAGCCGGATACGGGTTTTATCAGGCACATCTATGCGGGCAATAATGCGGCGGGCTGCATCTTCGTCGAGCTTTGGGGTGACTTCAATACCGGTCGCTTGATCCCCGATTAAATTGGCAATGAGGCGTGATTGAGAATGTAAATTGTCTATTTTTGCATCAATTAACCCGCGGGAAAACTGGTTCATAGTCAAGGCACCAATTATCAAAATGATTAACCCCAGTAAATTAGCCAGAAAAATCATCCTGGTCAGGGTTGAGAACATGATAAAACGGCGCACACCATGCGCACGTCTACGCCGTATGGGAAATTTTAATTTTGGTATATTGGCTTTAGCCATGTTTAGCCATTATGTGCGTCCTCTTTCGCCTGCCCTATAGCAGACGAATATTTACGCTTCCTTATATTTATAGCCAATTCCGTACAGAGTTTCAATGCCGTCAAAATCTGTATCGGACTTGCGGAATTTTTTACGAAGGCGTTTGATATGGCTGTCAATTGTTCGGTCATCTACATAGACTTGATCGTCATATGCAATGTCCATTAAATTATCACGGCTTTTGACAAAGCCCGGACGTTTTGCCAAAGCGTGCAAAATTAAAAATTCCGTCACAGTTAAGCGGACAGGCTCACCTTTCCATGAACAGGCATGGCGGTTCGGGTCGAGCAAAAGTTGGCCGCGACGAATAACGGTGTCGTCGCCGTCTTGTGGCGCTGGGGCATCGACATTGCTGGGTTTGGCCCTGCGCAGAACCGCCTTGATACGTTCGCCCAAAAGTCTTTGTGAAAACGGCTTGGTAATATAATCGTCTGCACCCATATTTAGGCCGAGAGCTTCATCAAATTCATCGTCTTTTGAGGTCAGGAAAATCACCGGCATGTTCGAGGTTTGGCGCAAGCGGCGCAAAAGCTCCATACCGTCCATGCGCGGCATTTTTATATCAAATACGGCAATATCGACCGGGTTTTTACGCAGAGCCTCTAGGGCACTCGCCCCGTCATGATAGCATTTTACTGCGTGACCAGCATCTTCGAGAAACATCGACACCGATGTCAGGATGTTTTCGTCGTCGTCTACCAAAGCAATATTAGCCATAAGGCCTCCCAATTATTCTTTGCCGGTCGATTAGGGCCAGTTGTGTTAAGCGCAAGATTCGTTTCGTTAGTGTAACGACCGAGTAGTGCCGCTACAAGTTTACTTTAATAGGGCCAAATGTGGCACGGATATGGCGGAAAACAAAATTTTGCCAGTTTTTAAACAAAACTGAATCAAAATTTTCTGGCAAATCAACATAAACTTGTTTTTTGGCTTGGTGTCAGGACGGGGTCGGTTATAAAGACATTTGGTTTAGGCAGGATATTTATGACCAAGCGTAAGACAAAAGAAAAGCAAATTGAGAAATCACGGTTTCTCGTTTTATCGCAAGCTGCAAATGCTTACGGTGAGCGTAGCTTTGATAACTATGCGCAAATCCGCTCTATTGCCGAGCAAATTCAGGCTGGTCTTTGTCGCTATCTGGACGGCGAGCGTAAATGCGTATTTTTAGTGCCGCCGCAAGGGGCTTTTTTGGAACAAAATTATGGCTCGGCGGCATTTTCCGTATCCGGAAAAGGGTTTTTACCACTGGAGCCGATCAGTTTTGGTCTGGGGGTGCGGGTCAGCGAAACGGGTGATTTTTTGCGCATTGTGCTGCAATGTCGCAAAGAAGGCGCACGCATAGATGTGCAGGTTGAACACAACAAAACCTATGAGCTTGATCTGCCGCTAAAAGAAGAAGAGTTAGCTGTGGTTTTGGAAGGTCTGTACCAGCATATCCTACACTGGTTTACTGACCGGGTTGAGCGCTATGACCATGGCAATTACGGCACCAGTGATATGGGGTTTGATATTTTGCGCATAGATACAGGTAGCTAGAAATTTATGTCTGAAACTGTCCATGCGGTCACGGCATTATTGCCGTTTAAAATAGCTTTAATCGGCGTGCTCGGCATTGGTGCGCAGTGGCTAGCCTGGCGGCTGCAGCGTCCTGCTATTGTTTTGATGGCTATTGCAGGTTTAATCTTTGGCCCGTTCATGGCCTGGATTTTTTCTATGGACACTGTACAAAATACCGATGTCTTGCGCGGCATAGTCAATGCGGTCATGCTCAATCCAGAGAAGGACTTTGGCGATGTATATAGGCCTATGGTCGCAATTGCAGTGGCAATCATTTTGTTTGAAGGTGGTCTAAACCTGCGCTTCAAAGAACTGCGAGATGCATCGCGTGCGGTTAGCCGCATGGTCTTGGTGGCGGCACCAATTGCGGCCGTACTTGGTGCAGCGGCAGCCCATTATATTTTGAACCTGCCTTGGGATATTTCCGCCATGATCGGTGGTTTGTTTGTTGTAACCGGCCCTACGGTCATTCTGCCCTTATTGCGCCAAGCGCATTTACCAGGTCGGCCAGCGGCGGTTCTGAAATGGGAAGGTATTATCAATGATCCGGTCGGCGCTTTATTTGCGGTTGCCGGCTTTGAATTTATTCGCTTTACGGCTATGGGAGAGAGCACCCAATTTGCCATTACTTTACTGATTTTTGCCGCCGCCGTTGGCGCCATCTTTGGGATTGTCTCCGGGTGGTCATTGGCATGGGCGTTCAGGCGCGGGCATGTGCCGGAATATCTGAAAGCGCCAGTCGTGCTTATTTGGGTATTGTTTATTTATGTGATGGCTAACGAAATTGCCGAGGAAACCGGTTTGGTGGCTGTGACGGCTATGGGTGTGGCTATGGCCAATACTAAATTTGCCGCCATGCAGGAAATGCGCCGGTTTAAGGAAAATATTGCAGTGCTTTTGGTCTCGGGTATTTTCGTGGTTTTAACCGCTACCTTGACATTGGATGTACTGAAAAGCTTTGATTGGCGCGTCCTCGGCTTTGTGTTGGCAATGATGTTCATTGTCCGCCCTGTTGCCGTTTTTGTCTCAACTATTTGGACAGGCCTAAATTGGCGCGAAACCTTGCTCGTGGCATGGATTGCGCCGCGCGGTGTTGTGGCCGTGGCCGTTGCAGGATTGTTTGCAACCGAGCTACAATTGATAGGTCGTGAAGACGGTGCGATTTTTGTACCGCTCGCCTTTGCTTTGGTATTTGCAACGGTACTAAGCTCCGGTTTCACCATAACGCCCCTATCTAAGTGGCTCGGTTTGTCTAAGGACAAAAATGAAGGCGTCATGATTGTTGGTGCCAACCCGTGGTCACTTGGTCTGGCTAAGGCCCTAAAAGATATGGGCATCTCGGTGTTGGTTGCGGATACCAATTGGCGGCGTTTGCGCGGAGCAAGACTGGAAGGCTTAAACGTTTTTTACGGCGAAGTTTTGTCGGAAAATGCCGACCACAGGCTTGATCATACCGCCTTTGGTCATTTGATCGCCGCAGGCCCGAATGATGCATATAACTCGCTTGTCTGTGTAGAATTTGCCCCAGAGCTTGGACGCCACCGTGTGTTCCAGATATCGGGGCAAGAAGCGGATGAGGACGACGCTGGCGCAATTACCTACACTGCGCGCGGGCGTACGCTTTCGACCCATGGCCGCACATTTGATGTGCTGACACGCGATTGGTGGTCGGGCTGGCGTTTCCGCTCCACCACATTGAGCGAAGAATACACGCTTGAAGATTTCTTGGAAGAGCGCGGCGAGGATATTGACATATTAATAGCCAAACGCCCGGACGGCAGTTTGGACTTCCTGCAACCAGACAGAAAATCCAAATCCGAAGGTTCAACAATCCTTAGTTTTGGTGCCGTGCTCAACAAAACACCCGACAAAAATCCAAAGCGCGGAGAAGGTGCGGCTACAACCGCCCCCCAGACCAGCGACGGCTCTATGCCAATAGCCACAAAGGGTGAACTGCCGAGCTAACCTTATGCGCTCAACCCATCTAGGGTCTGTCCCTAACTTAAGAATGGTTTAACGCCTGCGCGGCAATGTGTGTGAATTGTAATTTACGGACATTTGGTGTGCAAGAAGATCAAAATACAGATAATATCGAAAAGCCAGTTGATGGGCACAGTGACGCACATATTGGCGACAGCGAGATATTGCAACCTGTCGTGCCAATTGTTGTCAATGTTCGCGAAAAATTAACGTCGATTTGGCAGCTTTTCTTGGTGCGCATTAAGCGTCTAAAAAACTCTAAAAAGCAGAAATCCAAAAAGGGAAAACCCAAAAAGAAAAAACCAAAATGGTTGGTCTGGATGTTGTGGATTTGTGGCCTGCCGAGCGGACTGGTTACAGTGCTCGTGCTTGGCTGGTTTGGCTATGCGCTTATGGATATGCCGGACACAACGCCGCTTTGGGCGCCGAAATCAACGCCGCAAATCGTTATCCTTGACCGCTATGGCCGCGAGATATTACGCAAGGGCGGGACGCAAGCCAAACCGGTCGACCTGGACGCATTACCCACAAATTTACCGCAAGCCCTAATCGCAATCGAAGACAGGCGGTTTTATCGACATCCAGGTTTTGATCCTATCGGTTTGACCCGCGCGGCCAAAGCCAATTATAAGGCGGGGCGTGTGGTGCAGGGCGGCTCGACTTTGACCCAGCAATTGGCGAAAAACGTATTTCTGACCCGCGAGCAAACGTACAAACGCAAGACCCAGGAAATTATGTTTGCGCTCTGGCTGGAACTGCGCATGAGCAAGAAGGAAATTCTTGAGACCTATTTATCGCGGGTCTATTTCGGCGGCGGCACGGTCGGCATTGAAAGCGGAGCCCAGAGATTTTTTAACAAACCCGCCAAGGATTTAAACACGGGCGAAATTGCATTACTGGTTGGACTTCTGAAGGCTCCAGACAGGCTCAACCCGCTTAAGAACCGCAGATTAAGTGCCGAGCGTACCGCATTGGTGCTGTCGGAAATGCATGCCCAAAATTACCTCACCGATACGCAGTGGGAACAAGCAATGCTAGCCCCGATCGCAATAGAGCCTTTGGCGGTTAATGCGAACGGCGGTGCAGGGTATTTCACCGATTGGGTGCTCGCGACTATGGACAAAAATATCGGGCAGCCACGAAGCGACATCACTATCCAGACCTCGCTTGATCTGAATATGCAAAAACGGGCAGAGGCGGCCGTGCAACAAGGTCTGGATAATAAACGCAATGCCCAGCAAGCCTCCTTGATAACCTTTGACGGCGAAGGTGCCGTGCGGGCCATGGTCGGCGGTGTTGATTACCGCCATTCAAGTTTCAACCGCGCGCTTAGTTCAAACCGCCAGCCTGGCTCCGCCTTTAAACCATTTGTCTATTTGGCGGCGTTACAATCAGGTTTAACGCCGTGGGATATTTATGAAGACAAACCCGTAGATATAGACGGGTGGCAGCCGGGTAATTTTTCCAACGAATATCTCGGGGCAATGTCTATGGAGAAGGCTTTGGCTTTGTCCATCAATACGGTGGCGGTGCAAGTCAATGAAGCCATTGGACGAGACAGAGTGGTTAAAACGGCGGACAGTCTTGGTCTTGATGATTTACAGCCTTATGCGTCATTGGCTCTCGGCGCACAAGAAATGTCATTATACGATCTAACTGCCGCCTATATACCGTTCGCCAATTGGGGCTATAGCATTTCCCCCCATGCCATCCAGGCCATCTACAGCAATGACGGCAATGTGCTCTATAGTCATGAAACGCATCAGAAAAAGCAGGTATTGGATACGCGGATACTCGGCGAAATAAATGCCATGCTGCAAACCGTTGTGCGCAGCGGTACGGGTAAATCGGCGCAGATAAGCGGGCGGGATGTGGCCGGAAAAACTGGCACAACCAATGATTATAGAGATGCCTGGTTTATCGGCTATACGGCAGATTTTGTTACTGGTGTTTGGGTTGGGAATGACGATAATTCCAAAATGGCGCGAGTTACAGGTGGTACGCTCCCCGCCCGTATCTGGCAGGACTATATGAGTGCGGCTTTGCAAGATGTACCAGTGGCAAACCTGCCCACAGTCACCAGACCTGCATTGTTTGCGGGTGATCGCAAGCTGGAGATTTTACTGGCGGATCTGGAACGGGCCTTGCCTCAGGTTTTACCATAAGTCTTACCGGAGCATTCGGTACGCTTTACCCATAAACTTCCTCTGTATTCTAACCGGACATTACACATTGTATATGTGCACCTACATCAATTTTTTCATCATATTCAGGATTTTTTGGGTTTTCTCTGTGTAAGGTGGGTAGAGCATTTTGCCGCCGCTAAATTTACTTTGGTAGAACACGCCTTTCATATGGGAGAATGTTTTAAAGCCGTGCTCACCGTGATAAGCTCCCATGCCGGACGGGCCTACACCGCCAAATGGTATGTCTTCTTGCACCACATGCCACGCAGTTTCGTTGATGCTAACCCCGCCAGAAATAGTATTCTGTAAGACATAGTCGCGCTTTTTCTTATCTTCACCAAACCAGTAAAGCGCCAAAGGCCGATCATGTTCTTGTACATACCGCATGGAATCTTCGAGGGTTTCACTGGCGACAATAGGCAGGAGTGGACCAAATATTTCTTCTTGCATGATCTTCATGTCCGGCGTGGTATTGGTCACGACGGTCAGCGGGATGCGGCGTTCCCCAGCCATAATTTGTCTATCGTCGTCGCCCGCACTACGCAAGGTCGCACCTTTGTTTTCGGCGTCTTCCAGCAGGCCTTGCAAGCGGGCATAATGGCTGTCGGCAATGATAGAGGTGTAATCAGGATTACCCGCAATTGTTGGGTAAAACTCTTCCGCTTTGGCAATCAAAGCTTTTGAAAACCCGTCAATTTCACGCTTGGGCATGAGTAGATAATCCGGTGCCACACAGGTCTGACCTGCATTGAGTAATTTCCCGTTGGTGATACGCGAAACGGCGAGTTTTTGGATTGCGCTTTCGTCAATTATGACTGGTGATTTACCGCCTAGCTCCAACGTTACTGGTGTCAGGTTTTTAGACGCGGCCCCTGCTACAATCCGTCCGACATTGGTTGAACCGGTGAACAATAAATGATCAAATGCCAGGCTAGAAAATTGTTGCGCCACCTCGACGCCGCCGACGGCGACATAAACCTCATCTTCAGAGAAAATTTCTCCGAGCACGGATTTAAGCAGGTTTGAAAACTTCGGGGTAAATTCACTGGGTTTGATCATCACCCTGTTACCGGCACCGAGTGCGCCGATTAAAGGCATAACCGCTAATTGTAGAGGGTAATTCCACGGGCTGATAATGCCGATGACGCCCAGGGGCTGCGGAATAATTCTATTGCTGGCAGGTTTGAACTGCATGGCCGTAGGAGCTTTACGGGTGCGCATCCATTTTTGTGTATGTTTGAGCGCGTGCTTAATGCCGCCGTGAACAATGGCTATTTCAGCCATAGTCGTTTCCACAAATGAGCGGTTGCCAAAATCTTCGCAGATTGCCTGTTGGAAATTAGCCTCATTATCGGCAATAGCTTTGCCCAATTTAATGAGATTATTTTTACGCACCGTCCAAGGTAAATTCGGGTTCGTGTTAAACGCGGTGCGTTGTGATTTTAATATTGTGCCCAAATTACTTTTTGACATACTATCCCCTTAAAATTCATCTATAGTCCATTATTGCTAACCTCGCTGCCACGGTTTTTCAACAGTATTCCTTATGGAAAATTTATGAAGCTTATCCACTTTATCTTAATCGTCGCGGTCTCTTTTGTCTTTGCTGGAAATTGTTTTGCCGCTGGGGATGATGAAATCATCGTAACGGCTACGCGCCATCCAATGCATACAAAGAACTATGCAGGTAGTGTTTCTGTAATAGATGCCGAGCAGTTGGAAACGATTTCAGCTGTCCACCCTGGCGAATTCTTGAACGCGGTCGCAGGCGTGAATATCCACCGCGGTAGTGGGCAAGAACATTTGACGGCTATTCGCTCACCTGTGCTTACAGGCGGCGCAGGTGCAGGGTCGTTTTTATATTTGGAAGACGGTGTGCCTTTACGCGCCGCAGGGTTTTCAAATGTTAACGGTTTATTTGAAAGCGCTTTGGAACTTGCAGGCGGTGCAGAAATCACCAAAGGGCCGGGCAGTGTGCTTTACGGCTCGAATGCCGTGCACGGGCTGATCAATATATTATCGCAAATGCCTTCCGGTAATAATGGTGTGGCGGTAGATGCTTTAGGCAGTACAGACGGGTTTTTCAGACTTAAAACATCAATGGACGGCACCGCATTATCTGGGCGCATTCAAGCGTCGGCCAATTTTGCCCATGATAATGGTTTTCGCGAAAACTCTGGTTTTGACCAACAGAAATTGCAAATACGCCATGATGCCAATATCGGCACATGGGCCATTAAAACACTGGCAACATTCCAGAACCTCAATCAGGAAACGGCTGGATTTATTCAAGGTGTGGATGCTTATAAAGACGAAACACTGGCCCGTAGCAATCCTCATCCCGAAGCGTTTAGAGACGGAAAATCGGCCCGTATGTCCGTGCATTTAAATAAGGATGTTGCCGGGGGTGCACAACTGTCGCTCATCCCATATGTGCGGTGGACAGACCTTTCATTTAGACGGCATTTTGTACCGGGCAAAGCTCTCGAAGACAGTGGCCATAAAAGTATCGGCTTGCTTGCTACATATAAGGGGAGGGCTAATCTCGGTGGACATGCACTCGGCTATATATTGGGGATGGATAGTGAATACACCAAGGGGTTTTTACGGGAATTTCAACCCGGAGCGAGCGTATTTTCTTTCATTCAGGGCGAACATTTTGATTATGAGGTCAAAGCTACCGTGCTTTCTCCCTATGCCCAAATTGGATTGCAGCCGGGACCGCAAACTAAAATCACCATTGGTGCCCGCGCAGACTACACGCATTATAATTATCATAACAATATTGACAGCGGGCGTTTCGGGCGCTTTATCCGTGTTCCAGATCGGCGCGATAATTTCTTTTCGGTTGCGCCCAAAATTGGAATCACACATACTTTAAATGATGATGTTAGCGCCTATGCCCGCTACGCACGCGGGGCAAGAGCACCACAAGTCACGGATGCCTATAGTTTGCAATTGGGACAAATTGTCGGCGATATAAAATCTGAAACCCTCGATAGTTTCGAGGCGGGTCTAAAGGGCAAAGCCGCACAGGTAAGTTTTGAGCTAGCCGCTTTTGCCATGTATAAGGACGGCTTCTTTTTTCGCAATGCAAACGGTTTTAACGTCGTAGACGGTAAAACCAATCACTACGGAATAGAGCTAGGCTTTGCGGTACCCTTAACCAGACACTTGCACCTGACAGGTGGTTTCACACTGGCCGATCACAGTTACGCATTTACCGATATAGTCGGTTCGCCCTCAAGCTCTATCCGTAAGGGCAATCAGGTTGATACGGCGCCAAATACTCTGGGCTTTATGCAGATAATGGCCAAGCCCAGCGAGAGCGTCAACCTCTCCCTTAAATGGCAACATGTAGGCGATTATTTTACGGATCCAGGCAATACTGCACAATATCCGGGGCACAATGCTTTTACCATTAGAGCCAATTATAATTTGTCGGACGGGGTGGGACTGTACGGCAGAATAGATAATTTATTTGACGCCGCCTATGCGGACCGGGCCGATTTTGCTTTTGGCAATCACAGATTTTTCCCAGCCCGGCCAAGAACATTGTTTTTTGGTATAAAATTCAAAACCTAGACGGTTCAATTCTTAAACCCAGCCTCGCCTAACTATTATTAAAATAGGTTTGGGGACAAGCTTCCTGGTCTCTGTAAATGCAGGCTTCGGATAATGCTTCATCGCAAAATGTGCACAGGGCTTTTGGATCAGGTTTGGTGATTTTATCGTTGTGGATACTAAAGCCTTTGTTCTTGAAACGCTTTAAGGTTCGCGAAAAAGTTTCCGGCGTCATATCGAGGTAAGACGCAATGGTTGATTTATCATAGGGCAGGGTGATAGCAGTCCCCCTGCCGCCTGTTTGTTCCATGCCAAGTTTTAATAAAAACCAGCCGACACGTTCCGTAGCGGTTTTTAACCGTGAATGTTCGATTTGGCGAATCAGACCTTGCGAACGCATGGATAGGCCGCCAATCATATTAAGGGCCAGATTTTTATTATCGGCCATGTTTTGCCTGATGATAGGTGCAGGCAGGGACAGTAATTTAGCGCCTTGCACAACTTGGGCATTCACAATGGACGGTATGTTGAGAAACACGGCGGCCTCCATGAGCGAATCGCCTGCCGATAGCATCTGCAATACCGCTTCATCGCCTGCATCGGTACTTTTATAAAGCTTCACCCAACCTTCCAAAATCAGATAATATCGCGACAGGGTTTCGCCTTGCATAAACAGCAATTTGCCTTTGTCATAGCTACGGATGTCGGCATGTTTCAAGAGCTGGGCTAAATCCTTTTCGCCCAATTTTGAAAACACGGACAGGCTTTGGATGATCGGCATGTGGCGCTCTAGTCGCGGCGGTACATCTGTAATATTGCTGATAGAAACTGGCCTTGGGTCGGTTGGATCCAAGCTTTTTATCAAATTGATTTCGGCGCGGTGCATCCGGTCAATTTTACCGGTCAGTAATTCAAACCAGGTGATAGGCGATAGGGCTTCCAAGTCCTGTGTTTTCGTAGAATCTTTAAGTTGAGCATGAATGGAATCCAAAACTTCCATGACATAGCCGCCGAGGCTGTCTTCAACTTCGTGCCTTTGCCGTTCGGTAGCAAGGGACATGAAAGCGCGTTTATAGGCTGATTGTTCTTCGATTAGCGTGAGCATGCGTTCGGCAAATTCGCGGTTTTTGAAAACTTTGGAGCAAAACCCGTGCGCCCCCCATGCCCGTTCCCGACCCATGCGCTCTTTCCATTGCAAGAAATTGGAATAGGCGGTGACCTTTATCGGGTTGACATGTTCAACGCTCAGCGCGGTCTCAATATTATACTCAATGGTCGGATAAATAAATGTGTAGGTGTATGCATTTATTGATTTGGCAAATTCTAATGTGCCGTCTTGAATTTTAGCGCGGTGGAGAGCAAGCAGTTCTGCATTCTTGTGCACCGCATCTAATTTTTTGCTCCAGCTAGTTGATTGCGTTTTTAGCTGTTGCTCCATGATATGCATAAGCTCAGATATAGCTTTGTCAGTGAGCGGATATTGTGCGCGCAGTTCGTCAGCAAAAATTTCGCCGTCGCTATCCACATACAATGCCGTATAACCGCGTTCTATCTGTAAGCGGTGCGTCAACTCACCGGCTGTTTGTAGTAGCCGGATGGTCAGTGGTTCTTGTGTTGTGTTCATACCCATAATGTTTTCTAGTAAAGAGAGTTGATACATAATGCCACACCAACGCAAAAGATAGGACAATTTGACCTATATCAAACCAATGTAATTTTCACTTCCCCATAAGATAGCCGACTCGCTGGGAGTCCTATGCGTGTATAACGGGAGAGCGTGACCATGGAATTACAAAACAAAGCCACCAGTTTATGGGGCGATTTTTTTAGAGTAGATAAAGTACAGATTAGAACTTTCCACGTGACGTGGTTGACATTTATGCTGTGTTTCTTTGCCTGGTTCGGGATAGCCCCGCTGATGGCAGTTGTTCGCGAAGAGCTTGGCTTGACTAAAGAGCAAGTTGGTTGGACGATTATTGGTGCGGTGTCTGCGACCGTTTTTGCGCGCATATTAATCGGTTATTTCTGTGACCGATACGGGCCACGGATTACCTATACAGTTTTGCTGATCTTTGCATCCTTCCCGGTTATGGGGATTGGTCTTGCCCATGATTTCACCACATTCTTGATTTTTAGAATTTTAATTGGTGTGATTGGCGCTAGTTTCGTTATTACTCAATATCATACAACCAATATGTTTGCGCCAAATGTAGTCGGTACGGCCAATGCGACCAGTGCGGGCTGGGGTAATCTTGGTGGTGGTGTCACCCAATTTGTGATGCCTATGATTTTCTCGATTTTTGTTGTTGGCTTTGGCGTTACGGAAGCCTTTGGCTGGCGCGCTTCTATGGTGGTTGCTGGTATCGCCATATTTGTTATGGGCTTTGTCTATTACTTCTTCACGCAAGATGCCCCAGACGGTAGCTATAAGGAGTTGCGAGCCCAAGGTAAAATGCCACCCGCTGGTCATGCCAAGGGTAATTTTTTTGATGCTCTAAAAGATTACAGGGTTTGGCTGCTCTTTTTCATTTACGCCGCATGTTTCGGGATTGAGCTTACCATTTTGGGTACGCTGGCCCTTTATATGTTCGACTATTTTGGATTGAACCTAGTGACGGCCGGCATGGTGGCAGCGAGCTTTGGCCTCATGAACTTGTTTGCGCGTACCCTTGGCGGCATTTTTGGCGACAATTTCGCATCCCTATGGGGTCTCAAAGGTCGGGCAACCTGGTTGTTTATTGTGCTGTTTATTGAAGGTCTGGCATTGATGCTGTTTTCACAAATGAGTGTGCTATATCTTGCAATTCCGACATTGTTATTGTTCTCCTTGTTCGTGCAAATGTCTGAAGGGGCGACTTTCTCGGTTGTTCCGTTTATTTCCAAAAAATCTTTGGGCGCAGTTGCGGGCGTTGTCGGAGCAGGTGGTAATGTCGGTGCGGTTACCTTTGGCTTCTTGTTCAAGGGTGATATTAGCTGGGATACCGCCTATCTCATTTTAGGTGTTTTCGTCACGATTGCGTCTTTCTCTGCATTGTTGATTCGCTTTACCAAGAAGGACGAGATTGAGGCTGAGGAGCGCTTTGATAAAGGATATACGCAAAGTAGACGCTCTGCAGCCCGTAGACATTTACGTACTCTAGGTATTGAGGAAGACCAGATTGATAATTTGCGGGTTTACGGCAGTAAAGAAGCCCACGCCATGAAACGCCTGGAGGGCCTCGGTGTGGACCTTAGTGATGTGAAGCTTAAACGCGATTAGGTGAGGTCAAGTTAAACGAAAAAGCGGGGGATTTGCCCCCGTTTTTTTATGCTCGCTTGCCGAAAAATTAAAAAACCTAACTGTTTTGACTTAGGTCAAACCATGGCCCTCAAATATTTGCCATGAAAGCTATGGCTTAAAGGGTGCAGAAACATGTGCCTTATCACAAAAAGGAGGGCTGGAAATGGCAAAAGACTTATATGATTGGAACCCGGAAGACGAGGTCCAATGGAACGCGAGTGGCAAAAAAATTGCTAACCGAAATTTATGGATTTCAATTCCCGCATTACTCTGCGGTTTTGCAGTCTGGCTGTATTGGGGTATTATCACCGTACAGATGATTAATCTTGGATACCCGTTTGAGAAATCCCAACTGTTTACTTTAGCAGCGATTGCTGGGCTGACAGGCGCGACATTACGTATCCCCTCGACTTTTTTTATTCGCTTGGCAGGTGGGCGAAACACGATTTTCCTAACCACAGCCTTGCTAATTTTACCGGCGCTTGGCACAGGGTTTTTACTGCAAAACCCTGACACCCCGTTATGGCAATTCCAGCTTATGGCACTTTTATCCGGTATTGGCGGCGGTAATTTCTCGGCCTCTATGTCCAATATCAGCTTCTTCTATCCCAAAAAAGTTCAAGGATATTCATTGGGTATGAATGCCGGTCTTGGCAATTTTGGTGTCACCACTATGCAAATCGTTATCCCCCTCGTGATGACCGTCGGCATGTTTGGTGGCACGGCTTTGACCTTGAAAGCTACCTCAGGCACGTTGATCGGTAAAATTCCGGCGGGCACTGATACATATTTGCATAATGCAGGGTTTATCTGGGCTGCGGTTTTAGTCCCGATTGTGATAGCAGTGTGGATCGGTATGAATAATATCAAGGCCGAACATGTGTCCCCCAATGTTAAAGGGCCGCTTCCTGCCTTTGCCAAAATTCTCGGCATGTTGTTTATCGGCTTCGTTACTTCGACATTCGGATTATGGTTGATGCTTCCGGCTGATGTTGGTGGTTCCGGTATCATGCTTTCCAAGTGGATAGTCTTACCGATTGTTGTTGTGCTGACCGTATTTGCGCTACGTATGATCCCTGGCGCTATCGGACAAAGCCTGAAGCACCAGTATAAAATCTTCAACAATAAGCACACATGGGCCATGACCGTTATCTATACCATGACCTTTGGTTCGTTTATCGGGTATGCGGTGGCCTTTGGTCTGGCGATCAAAGTGATTTTCGGTTTCCAGCATATTATGGTGGACGGCGTTATGACCCACGATATAGCCAACCCAGACGGCCCGTCCGCCTTGATGTTTGCTTGGACTGGGCCCTTTATTGGCGCACTGATCAGGCCGGTCGGTGGTATTATCTCTGATAAAATTGGCGGCGCGAAAGTGACGCAAATCATTTCTATCATCATGGTAATATCCGCACTGGGTGTAGCTTATTTCATGAAGCAAGCATATGCTTCTGCAACTCCGCAGGAATATTTCGTACCCTTCCTCGTGCTATTCTTGGTCTTGTTTGCAGCGACCGGCATCGGTAATGGCTCAACCTTTAAAACCATTGCAGTTGTATTTGACAAAGAACAGGCCGGGCCAGTGCTTGGCTGGACTGCGGCGATTGCGGCATATGGTGCTTTTATCATCCCCAAAGTGTTCGGCGAGCAAATCAAAGCAACGACGCCGGAATATGCTCTATACGGCTTCGCAGCATTTTACGTATTGTGCATTATCATCAACTGGTGGTTCTATCTGCGCCCGAACGCGTATGTGAAAAATCCATAAGACATCAAAATCAAACCCATCCCGTTTTTGGCGGGGTGGGTAAATCTATATTCGCAACACTAAAGACAAAATTTTCAGGAGACCACCATGGGTCATTTTATCGACAGACTGACTTATTTTTCCAAAATCGACGGCAAATTTGCTGATGGTCACGGTATTACCACAAAGGAACACCGGGGCTGGGAACGTAGCTATAGGGGCCGTTGGGCGCATGATAAAATCGTTCGCTCTACCCATGGTGTCAACTGTACTGGTTCATGTTCATGGAAAATATATGTGAAGAACGGTCTGGTTACCTGGGAAACCCAACAAACCGATTACCCGCGTACACGTCCTGACATGCCAAACCATGAACCGCGCGGTTGCTCAAGAGGCGCATCTTATTCCTGGTATTTATACTCTGCGGCCCGCTTGAAATTCCCTTTGGTGCGTTCGCGTTTGCTGAAAGCTTACAGAGATGCCAAAATGATGAACCCTGATCCTGTGGATGCATGGGCTAGTATTATGGACGATCCTATTGTCACCAATAATTACAAAAAAATGCGCGGGCTCGGCGGTTTTGTACGCGGTGAATGGGACGAGATGAACGAGATCATCGCCGCTGCTAATATTTACACAGTGAAAAAATACGGCCCCGACCGGGTCGCTGGCTTCTCGCCTATTCCCGCCATGTCTATGGTCTCTTATGCGGCTGGTTCGCGCTATATGTCCTTGATGGGCGGCACGTGTTTATCGTTCTATGACTGGTATTGCGATCTACCGCCGTCTTCACCACAAGTATGGGGTGAGCAGACCGATGTGCCCGAAAGCGCCGACTGGTTTAATTCGTCATATATCATTGCCTGGGGATCCAACGTGCCGCAAACCCGCACGCCCGATGCCCATTTCTTTACCGAGGCTCGCTATAAAGGCACCAAGACGGTGTCTGTAACACCGGATTATTCCGAGGTCGCTAAACTGACTGATATCTGGCTCAATCCGCGCCAAGGGACGGATGCAGCCATGGCCATGGCTATGGGGCATGTGGTATTTAAAGAGTTTCACCTCGGTAATAAATCTGAATATTTTGAAGATTATATCCGCACTTATTCCGACATGCCTATGCTCGTTTTGATGGAAGAAAAAGACGGTTACTATAAAGCTGGCCGCACATTGCGGGCTTCTGATTTTACGGGCAATCTCAAGATTAAATCTGGCGATAACCCAGAATGGTGCCCGGTTGTTTACGACGAGCATTCGGGTTCAGTGGTCTCGCCCAACGGTACGGTTGGCTCCCGCTGGGGCAATAAAGGCAAGTGGAACCTAGAGGCCAAAGACCGCGCTACGGGTAAAGATATCTGGGCGCAGCTTTCTTGTCTTGATGAGCGCGACGAAGCACTGCCGGTTGCTTTCCCGTATTTTGGCAATCAGCCACATGACCAACAATTATTTAACCACACAGACCACGCGGACATCCAAGTCCGTAATGTACCTGTGCGCAAAGTAACGCTTAAGGGCAAGAAGGCCGCCTATGTAGCAACGGTTTATGATTTGACGGCGGCTAATTATGCCATTGATCGTGGTCTTGGCGGCGACAATGTAGCGACCTCTTACGACGATGATGTGCCGTATACACCGGCGTGGCAAGAAGCTATCACGGGTGTTGAGCGGGCTAAAGTTATTCAGGTTGCACGTGAATTTGCTGAAAACGCAGACAAAACCCGTGGCCGTTCCATGGTGATATTGGGTGCAGCAATCAATCACTGGTACCATATGGACATGATTTACCGCGGTATTATCAACTTGCTGATTATGTGCGGCTGTATCGGTAAATCTGGTGGTGGCTGGGCTCATTATGTGGGTCAGGAAAAACTGCGCCCGCAAACCGGTTGGATACCGCTAGCCTTTGCAACGGACTGGAACCGTCCACCGCGTCAGATGAACTCCACATCTTATTTCTATAACCACTCAGACCAGTGGCGATATGAGAAACTGGGTGTTGGTGAAATTTTGTCGCCCCTTGCCAATAAAGACAAATGGGCTGATTATTCACTCATCGATTGTAATGTTCGTTCCGAGCGCATGGGCTGGCTGCCGTCTTCACCCCAGTTCAAGGACAATCCACTAAGTTTTAAAGCCAAGGCTGGCAAGAAAGACGTCAAACAATATGTTGTTGACCGTCTTGTCTCGGGTGATTTGGAATTTGCTTGCGAAGACCCGGACCACGAAAATAATTATCCGCGTAATTTGTTTGTATGGCGCTCCAATATTTTGGGCTCCTCCGGCAAAGGTCACGAATATATGCTCAAGCATTTACTCGGCGCGTCTAACTCTTTGATGAGCCCGGATATTGCACAAATGGGCTCTTGCAAACCAACGGAAGTTAAATGGCATGATGATGCGGTTGAGGGCAAATTAGACCTGGTTATTACGCTCGATTTTCGTATGTCTACGACTGCCGTGTATTCAGACATCGTTCTGCCAGCTGCTACATGGTACGAGAAAAACGATCTCAATACTTCTGACATGCACCCGTTTATTCATCCGCTATCCCGCGCCGTTGATCCGGCTTGGGAGAGCCGTTCGGATTGGGACATTTTCAAAGGCTTGGCTAAAAAATTCTCTGAAATTTGTCCGGGTCATTTGGGCGTGGAAGATGATTTGGTTAGCGTACCTATTCTGCACGACACGCCAGGCGAACTGGGTCAGGCGCTCGGCGTTAAAGACTGGAAAAAAGGCGAATGCGAAGCCGTTCCGGGGAAAACAATGCCGGCTCTGGTTCCTGTTAAAAGAGATTATCCGAACCTGTATAAAATGTTCACCTCTGTTGGCCCGCTGATGGAGAAGCTTGGCAATGGTGGTAAGGGTATTGGTTGGAAAACTGGAGACGAGATTGACCTTCTGCGCGGACTTAACAAGGTGGTGCGCGAGGAAGGCGTGTCCAAAGGCCAGCCGAAAATAGAAACGGCCATTGATGCGTGCGAAGTTATTTTAAGCTTGGCGCCAGAAACCAATGGTCAGGTGGCCGTGAAAGCTTGGGCTGCACTGAGCGAATTTACCGGACGCGAGCACACCCATCTTGCCAAACCAAAAGAAGACGAGAAAATTCGCTTCCGCGATGTGCAGGCGCAGCCACGCAAAATCATTTCCTCACCAACATGGTCAGGACTTGAGGACGAGCATGTCAGCTATAATGCGGGCTATACCAATGTGCACGAACTTATCCCGTGGCGAACCCTCACGGGTCGCCAACAATTTTATATTGACCATGAATGGATGAACGATTTTGGCGAGACGCTCTGCGTCTACAAGCCTCCGATTTCGACCCGTACTATTAATGACAGCATTAAATCGCGCGGCGATAGCGTCAAACAAATCGCCCTCAACTGGATTACGCCGCACCAAAAATGGGGCATCCATTCGACTTATTCTGACAATCTTTTATTGTTGTCTATGAACAGGGGCGGTCCCATTATTTGGATTTCCGAAATCGATGCAGCCAAGATCGATGTGCGGGACAATGACTGGATCGAGGTCTATAACATCAATGGCGCTATTTCGGCCCGTGCAGTTGTCTCGCAGCGTGTCCCAGAAGGCATGAGTATGATGTATCATGCCCAAGAGAAAACTATGAATACACCGGGTAACTCCATCACGGGTAAACGCGGCGGTATTCATAACTCTGTGACCAAGGCGGTTGTCAAACCAACGCATATGATCGGCGGTTATGCCCAATTGTCCTGGGGCTTTAACTATTACGGCACGACGGGCACCAACCGCGATGAATTTGTTATTGTCCGCAAAGCCGAAAAACTTGATTGGATGGAAGAAGATTATGTCGAAGGTCAACCGATCAATCTGGAATGGGTAAAAGGAGAAGCTCAATGACTATTCGTGCGCAAATAGGTATGGTGCTTAACCTGGATAAATGCATCGGCTGTCACACATGTTCGATTACATGTAAGAATGTATGGACATCAAGGGGCGGGGTTGAATATGCTTGGTTTAACAATGTCGAAACCAAACCCGGCCTTGGTTATCCTAAAAACTGGGAAGACCAGAAACAATGGAAAGGGGGCTGGACACGAACGAAATCTGGTAAACTTCAACCCAAAGCCGGGAGCAAGGTCGGTCTGTTGACGCAGATATTTGCCAACCCGAACCTGCCAGAAATTGACGATTATTACGATCCCTATACATTTGAATATGATCATCTGAAAACCGCTAAGGAAAGCGCGACCGTACCAACGGCTCGGATGAAATCCGTCATTACCGGCAAGTATAAAGACAAGCCGGATTGGGGTGTGAACTGGGAAGAAATCCTCGGGGGCGAGTTTGAAAAACGCCGCTCTGATTATAATTTTGAGGGCATGCAAGAACAAATGTACGGCGAATTTGAAAATACATTCATGATGTATTTGCCGCGCTTGTGCGAGCATTGCTTGAACCCGTCTTGCGTGGCTTCGTGTCCGTCAGGCGCGATCTACAAGCGCGAAGAAGACGGCATTGTTCTCATCGACCAAGACAAATGTCGCGGTTGGCGCATGTGCGTATCGGGCTGCCCCTATAAGAAAATTTATTTCAACTGGCAGTCTGGGAAATCCGAAAAATGTACATTTTGTTATCCGCGTATCGAAGCAGGCGAGCCGACGGTTTGCTCTGAAACATGTGTTGGTCGTATCCGTTATCTGGGCGTTATGCTCTATGATAGCGACAAGATTAAGGATGCCGCCAGCGTGGAAGACGAGAAAGATTTGTACCAATCTCAGCTGGATTTATTTCTGGACCCGAACGATCCAGAAGTCATCGCGCAGGCGCGCAAGGACGGTGTGCCGGACAGTTGGCTGGAGGCCGCAAAAAAATCGCCCGTCTACCAAATGGCTATGGATTGGAAGATCGCATTTCCGCTACATCCTGAATACAGAACCCTACCCATGGTTTGGTATATACCGCCGCTTTCCCCTATCTCGGCCGCACATGAAAACGGTCTGATGGGCAGTAAAGAAGGCTCAGATGGTATGATCCCGGATGTGGAGAGCTTGCGCATTCCGGTGAAATATCTGGCTAATTTGTTGACGGCTGGCGATGAAGCCCCTGTCACATCCGCACTGGAGCGCATGCTCGCCATGCGCGCCTATATGCGCGGCAAAACAGTGGACGGTGTTGCGGATCAAAACATCCTTGAACAAGTCGGCATGACCGAGTTTGAAATGGATGACATGTACCAAATGATGGCTATTGCCAATCATGAAGACCGTTTCGTTATCCCGACTAACCACAAGGAATATGCTGGCGACGGCCCGTTCGACCACGAGTTGGCGTTCTCAACCCGCTCGGCATGCGGTTTTAGTTTTGGTACGGGTTGCGACGGCGGAGAAGTGAAACGCTCTAATCTATTTGGTTCACAAACCCACCCCAACACCATGAACGGAAACGCGCTACACGCCCAGACCAAAGGCGATGGCTGGAATACTTCAGGAGATAACTCATGAGAAGCTTACGTGTATTATCAAGATTGCTGACATATCCAAATGCAGAGCTACTTGCCCAAATGGATGCACTGAAAGACGTGTTGGCCGAGGACGGGTTTTTAAAAAAGAAAACCATGACAAAACTATCTAAATTTCTGGACGAATTTGGCTCTACGGAGTTAATGCAAGCCCAGGAAAATTATGTGGAAATTTTCGATAGGGGCCGGGCGCATTGCTTACATTTGTTTGAGCATGTTCACGGCGAAAGCCGTTTCCGTGGCCAAGCCATGTTGGATTTATCTGACCGCTATGCAGAAAAAGGTTTGATTGTCGGTGTGGGAGAACTGCCGGATTACTTACCGGTATTCTTGGAGTTTATTTCCATTTGTGAGCCAGAAGAAGGCCTTGCGACTTTGGCACAAGCCGCGCCGGTTATTGCAACTATTGGCGAGAAATTGAAACGCAAGAAAAGTGGGTATCAGCATATTTTCGCGGCTATTGTCGAGTTGTCCGGCGTTAAACTTAACGCAGCAGACATCGAGAAGGCGGCGGACGCCGCTCTGCCTAATATCCAAACTCTGGATGAACTCGACAAAGAATGGGAAGAGCCGGAGGCTTTTAGCACAGATGACTGTGGCACTGGTAGTTGTAGTCCTATGCCGCTCGTTCCATCTCAAAAAGATGATCATTTAGGAGCAAGCTCATGAGCAGTTTTTTAAACACATTTTTGTTTGGCGCATTCCCCTATATTGCTATTGGCAGCATGATTTTCGGCTCTATTTTGCGCTATGACCGTGACCCTTATTCATGGAAAGCCGACAGCTCTCAGATTATGAGTAAAAAGGGTTTTCGCCTTGGGAGTAATTTATTTCACATCGGGATTATCTTGTTGTTCTTTGGGCATCTTGTTGGCCTGTTGACACCACATTGGGTGTATGAGCCGTTCATTACTGTCGAGCAAAAGCAAATTCTCGCCATGACGGCGGGTGGTATCTTCGGGACCATGGCCTTCTTTGGGATGGTCATTTTGATCTGGCGCAGACTTGGAAATGATCGGGTGCGTTCAACCACGAGGTTTATGGACTTGGCGATATTGTTATTGTTGTTTGTGCAATTGATTTTGGGCATGTTGACTATACCTGAATCTGCTAAACACATAGAAGGGGCAAGCTCTATGATTGCCCTGTCACATTGGGCTCAGGGTATTGTAACCTTTAGGCCGGACGTGGCTGCGGAAATTGCCAACCAACACTGGATATTCAAAGCGCATATCTTACTCGGGCTAACGATTTTCTTGATTTTCCCATTCACAAGGTTGGTGCATATTTTCTCCGCCCCGATTAAATATCTGTTCAGAACGGGCTACCAAATCGTTCGCAAACGCGGATAATGGATATATGATATGAGAATGAAAAGCCTCCGCTCGCGGGGGCTTTTTGTTTGTTGCTACATCGCGAACAAGCCTGTATTGGAAAGTTAGAACTATTTGGGAGCCCGAATACATGACTGCCCATAGGGAATACGGAATAAATCAACCGGATTTGGCGGCGCAATCTTTACCGGCCTGGCTGTATAATGACCCGGATTTTTTTGCACTTGAGCGCGAAAAAATATTCATGACCGCTTGGCATTTGGTGTGTCATACAAAGGATATCCCCAAGGTGGGCGACTATGAAGCTTTTTCTTTGTACGACGAAATCGCTTTTGTCATTCGCGGCAAAGACAATCAAATTCGCGGATTCCATAATGTTTGCCGTCACCGCGCAGCGCGTTTGCTCGACGGTGAGCACGGCAATTGCGGACGACAAATCACCTGTCCATATCATGCCTGGACATATCAATTGGATGGCCGGCTCACTGGCGTACCTTTTTTGGATGATTATGAAAATTTTGACCGGAGCAAAAATGGCCTAACACCAGTAGAAACAGACATTTTTGCCGGGTTTGTATGTATCCGTTTTCGGCCAGGCGGGCCATCCCTTGCTCAAGCAATGGCACCTATTGCCAAAGAAATGGCTTTGTATAGAACCAAAGATATGCAGCCTTTGCGCAAGGTCGGAAGCCGGCTACGCAAGGTGAATTGGAAAAACGCTACGGATAATTATGTTGACGCCCTACATATCCCCGTGGCCCACGCTGGGCTAAACGGTTTGCTGGGCAAAAGCTATACCCTGACAATTGAACAAGACGTGACCAAAATTTTCGCCAAGCTGGAAACGGCGCGGCCAATGACATTGTCCAATCAGGCTTATTGCGATATCCTGCCCCGCGTTTCCCATCTCCCCGTCGATAGGCAGGACATGTGGACATATTACAAATTATGGCCAAATTTGATGTTTGACATCTATCCGGACCAAATTGATTTTATGCAATTTATACCTTTATCCCCGACCACATGTTTGTTGCGCGAGAGTGCCTATGCACTCGATGACGATCGCCGGGAAATGAAGATTGCGCGATATTTAAACTGCCGCATCAACCGCAATGTCAACCGCGAAGATACGGATCTGATAGAACGTGTGCAAGCGGGTATGGGGTCAAGCAGTTTTACCACTGGCGCCTTGGGGAAATCCGAGATCAGCCTGCGCTATTTCGCCGAGCAGATACGCACCGCTATACCTGTAGCCAGACACAGCGAAAAACCGGCCTCGGATGTTATTTGTGCAGCGTTTGCTGGTTCTGATACCGTGTAAATATATAGACCGGAATGCCCGCAAATAGCAGCACCACCCCCCAAAAAACGGCCTTACCGCCTGCGCCGTAAATAGTCCAAACGGCATATAATAAAGCCAGAACTGCGACTATGACCAATACGCCGGATGCTCTCAACCTGCCTTCAAACTTCAATTTAAGCGCCGCCAATGAACAGGCCAAAAACATAAATAGAGACGAGGTGGTTGAGAGTAACAAAACAAAGGTAAACAGCTCGGTCATGGATTTTGTGTAATTGGACAGGACAACGATGGTGAGCAAAACACTGGATAAAAGCAGGGCGCGAACCGGAGTGCCCCGGGCCGAGCGCGGAGCGAGCCACTTTGGGAATGCCCCCGAACGTGCCATGGCATTGGGCAGTTCGCCTTGCAATAATATCCAGCCGTTGAGTGCGCCAAACCCGCTTATGGCTGCAAACAGTGCGATAAGCGATCCTGCATTACTGCCCATATATTTAGAAACAAATTCAGTAAATGGTGCATTAGAGTTGGCGATCTGATCCGCCGGCATAAGCAGGAGGATAGAGCAAAATACCAATAAATATATCACACCCGTAATCATCATCCCGAGCATTGTGGCACGGGGAATAGTAGTTTCGGGGTTTTTAACAGTTTCCGCTGGTACGGTTGCGGATTCCAAACCAAGCAAGCTCCACAGGGTTAAAGTCGCGACAATGGTAATTGCCGGTAACTTAATGTCCGAAGCTTGAAAAGGCGCGACCACCTCGCTGCCGCCGCGCATTATGACCACCGCCCCAATGACTATCACGAGTGCTAGAGGAAACAGTTTCAATATGGTCGTGACCAATTGCACACTTCCCGCAAGTACCACAGCGCGCATATTGATAAGTGTAAATATCCAGATGGCCGTACAGGTGACAATGGCATGTAGGCCAGATACGTCTTTTATGGCAGGAAAAAACACGCTCAGATAACTAACCGCGCCAGTGGCAATAGCGGCATTGCCGACCCACATGGATACCCAGTAACTCCATGCCACCATAAATGCCGGGGCCTTGCCAAAGGCTTCCTTTGTATAGGCATATGGGCCGCCCGCTTTGGGGAAGCTACGAGCAAGTGCAGCAAATACAAAAGCAAGGCACAACCCGCCTGCGATTGTCAAAATCCATCCCATGATGGCATTCCAGCCGTAAGGTGCCAGTGTGGCAGGCAGTAAAAACACACCAGCCCCTATCATATTGCCGATAACCAAAGCCGTGCACATCCAAAGGCCCAATTGCTTTGAAGGCTTACCAATAGCTGATTGTCTATGAGCCGATTGTTTCTGTACCGTCATATAGTCCCCGTAATTTGCCACATATGTCTGCTTTTACAGTTTATTAGAAAACTATGGCGGGCAAACTTTATGTCTGTCAACAAATGCGCCAATTATTTTTCGCAGTTGCGGCACTGAATCTGAAAATAAAACCCTAAAGTGCTCTAGTGCGACACTCTGTCCAGCCCTAGTTTCTTGCCACTTGACTTGGGTCAAATGCCAAACAAGTGCATGGGCGTAAATCTTGCGAATAACACAAACCTATAGAGGAAAAACCATGCGTACCCTATTATTAGCTTCTGTCGCTGCCCTTACACTTTTCGGCACTATCACCCCTGCATATGCGGGCGAGGAAGCAGAAACTCTTGCCCAAGCCATCACAGAAGGTAAGGCAAACCTTAGCTTTCGTTACCGCCTTGAAAATGTTGATCAAGCCGGGTTCGCAGAAGATGCTACGGCGTCAACTTTGCGGACAAAACTGAAATACTCCACCAAAGTGTTCAAAGGATTTTCGGGCGTAGTCGAGTTTGACAATGTTCTGCAAATTGGCGATGGCGATTATAACTCCACCCTTAACGGCAAGGGCCAATTTCCAGTCATCGCAGACCCAAAAGTAACTGAGGTTAACCAAGCATATATTGCTTACACTGGCTTTGATAAAACCACCTTACTGGCTGGTCGGGTTGCCCTTAACATGAATAACCAGCGGTTTGTTGGTACAGTTGGTTGGCGCCAAAATGATCAAACCTGGGACATGGCGGGTATAGTCAGCTCACCGACTGAAGATTTAACGCTCACAGGTGCCTATGTCTGGAATGTTAACCGTATTTTTGGTGATGACCATGCATTTGGTGATCTTGATACCAATACATTTATTGTCGACGGTAAATATACTGGGCTGGGCTTTGGCAATCTAACGGCTTACGGTTTGTTTATTGATTTAAACGACATCCCTGTGCTTGGTTTATCGAGCCAGACCATGGGTGTACGCCTCGACGGCAAACACAAAATGAGCGGCGGCGACATGACTTTGCTTTATGAAGCCGAGTTCGCCACGCAGTCTGATTATAAAGATAGCCCTCTGGACTATTCGGCGCAGTATTACCATGTGTCTGCAGGCCTCAACATGGGCGGCCTAACCGGTAAGGTTGGTTACGAAGTATTGGGTTCCGACAATGGTGCCGCCGCGTTCCAGACACCCATTGCGACTTTGCATAAATTTAACGGTTGGGCAGATAAATTCCTCGGCACGCCTGCTGGTGGTCTTGAAGATTTTTACGGTTCAATTTCCTACAAATTTGGTGGTGACAGCGCCATGAAGGGTTTGAAATTTGATGCGATTTACCATGATTTCAGCGCCGACGTTGGTGGTGATTACGGCAGTGAAATAAATCTGCAAGTCTCCAAAAAATTCGGCAAAAACTACTATGCCGGATTGAAATTTGCCGATTATAATGCGTCCGGTTTTGCAACAGACACACAAAAAATCTGGTTCACGATTGGCGCTAATTACTAGGCTAAGGATCTAGGGTATTGCCCAAATGATATTAGCTAAGGGCGGGCCTGTGCTCGCCCTTATTTTTGGGCGCGTGCTCATCAAACAACAACGCTGCTAATTTGCGTTTCTGGAACATTGCATCGCCGTATTTGCTCGCACAATACAGGGCGCGGCGGCGGTAAAGACCTGCGTCGCAGTCATAACTGAAACCCGTAGCGCCGTGAAACTGGACGGCGCGGTCAGTGGCAAATGCAAAGGCGGTTTCCGCCTTGACACGCGCCATACGCACGGCGGTTTCGGCTTGTTCTTTGTTGTAATTATGCGCGGCACTGTACAAAAGCGCCCGCGCTTTTTCATAACCAATCCATGCATCGACCAAAGGATGTTTGACCGCTTGGTACGCACCAATAGGGCGTCCGAACTGGGTGCGGGTATTGGCATAGCCTATGGTCAAATCGAGGGCCGCTTTGGTGCCGCCGACCATGAGAGCCGAATTCAGGAGATTTGCGCTCAGGTGTAAATCATTGAACGCACGATAACCAATATCGCTTTGTATCAGGGCATCTGCACTTATGGTGAGGCCTTCCAAATTCAGGGAGTAACTGCGCGTGGTTTCGTCGATAATATTTTCACGGCGCAAGGCATTGTTAGGGATGTCATTTCTCTCTAATATTACAAAAGCATGGGAGCCATTACAGCGCACCGAAACCAAAATAAAATCTGCAGTGTCGGCAAAGCATACCAACCGCTTTTCGCCGCTTAAAACAAAACCGGATGTGCTGGGAATTGCCTCTGCGGTAATATTCAGTAAGTCCCAGTCACCATGAGGTTCGGATAGTGCCAAAGCCCATGTCCGCCCGGCGCAAATTTGCGGTAACCAGTTTTGCTTTTGGCGGTTGCTTGCGGCCGTATTTATTGCATTGGCCGCTAATATAGTGTCCATATACGGCCCAGCCAAAACAGTATGCCCCATCTGCTCGACCACCGGAACGACCTCACCTAGGCCTAAACCTGATCCGCCAAATTCTGACGGCACGGCAATACCCGTCAGGCCAAGAGCGGCAATTTCTGACCAGACGCTCTCGCTATATCCTTGCGCACTGTCGAGCAAAGCCCGCACTTTTTCTATGGGTGATTTTTCCGTGCAAAAACGGGCGGCAAGGTCGGCCATCTCTGCCTGCATTTCGCTTAGGCCTATGTCTGCGAGTTTATGCTTCATGCACCTGACTTCATATTATCTTTAGGAAGCCCAAGCACATGCTCGGCCAGAATATTGTGCTGAATTTCCGATGTGCCGCCGCCAATAGTAGCCGAGAAAGCATTTAAATATGACCTGGCCCAAAGACCGCCGTCTGCAGCGTTGGCTTCGTCTACATACCACGCGCTATTTTCGCCCAATAAGGTCATGGCGAACTGGCTTATCTCGCGTGCTTGCTCACTGAATACCAATTTATTCATCAGCATCAATCCTGCCGGATGTTCAGAATTTAAACCCGGAATTTTAGCGCGACTTTGGTTTAAGTTTTGGGCGTGAATTTCAATAATAAAATCTACAAGCCTATCGCGCAACACCGGGTCATCTATGGCAGGTTTGCCGCCGCGCATTGCTGAGCGCGCCAGATCAACAACGGCGAAGGCATCTGGGGTTTGCATAATAATGCCGCCTGCTTGTCCCGTTCGTGCCCCACGTTCATATTCAAGCAATTGCATGGCGACACGCCAGCCTTGCCCTTCTGCGCCCACGAGACCGTCCGCAGGAATGCGCGCATTTTCAAAAAATGTTTGGGTAAAGCCGTGCTCGCCGGTAATTTTCTTTATTTTCCGAGTGCTGATACCCGGCGTATCCATAGGGGTGAGGATGAAATTCATGCCCGCATATTTGTTCTTCGGGGCATGGTCAGGCTTTGACGCCGAACGCGCTAGCAAGATCATATATTTGGCGTGAGCCCCCAAGGTCGTCCAGATTTTACTGCCGTTTAAGACATAATGATTGCCGTCCCGCTCTGCCCTAAGCTTAAGCCCGCCCAAGTCTGATCCGTTATCCGGCTCGGAAAACCCTTGGCACCAAATATCTTCGGCGCTCAATATGCCTTTGATGTATTTTTTCTTATGGGCCTCACTGCCAATATCGAGCAAGAGAGGACCAGCCCAATTTGTGCCGATGGCGTTTAAGGTGATCGGCACATTGTGCTTGTGCATGACTTTGGTGGCTTCGGCTTGGAATTTTGGATGCAGACCACCGCCGCCGTATTCCTTTGGCCAATGTGCGCCCAGATAGCCCGCCTCATACTGCTTGCGTTGCCAGTTCCGCAAGAAGTCAAATTGTTGGTCGGTGCCCACCTCCATGAATGTTAGCGGCAACATAAAGCCAACATCGCGCGGTGTGTGCTCAGAGAACCAAGCATCCGCTTCTGCGCTAAATTCTGCCAATTCCTGTTTAGTCGGCTTAGTCATGCTTGACTCTTAAATAATGAGGTATATTCAGTATATATGAGGATTATTCATTTAATTGGCCAAGTCAAGTGTGTCATCAAACAATATGACTGAGCGCACCCTAAAAATTGGTGGTGCAAGCGGCTATTGGGGCGATGGGAACCACGCAACCGGGCAATTGCTGGCGGGCGCGAAGCTTGACTATCTGGTGTATGATTATTTAGCTGAAATCACTATGTCCATATTGGCACGTGCCAAGGCAAAAAATCCTGATTATGGCTATGCAACGGATTTCATTACAGGTGCTATGTTATCGAATATCACCGAGATTGCAAAACAGGGTGTGAAAGTGGTCTCAAATGCAGGTGGGTTGAACCCAAAGGCCTGTGCGCGCGCATTGCAGGCTATTTTAGACAATAGTGGGCTGGATTTGAAGATCGCTGTGGTCGAGGGTGATAATCTTCTTGAGCATATGGGTGCAATGATTGAGGGCGGGGTTACCGATATGTTTTCTGGTGCCATTTGTCCGCCGTCTGGTAAAATTCTAAGCATCAATGCTTATTTGGGCGCGTTTCCTATAGCAGCAGCATTAGACGCAGGGGCGGATATTGTCATAACAGGACGCTGTGTTGATAGTGCAGTGACACTGGGTGCCTGTATTTGCGAATTTGGTTGGGGCCATGGCGACTTGGATAAACTCGCGGGAGGGTCCTTGGCCGGGCATTTGCTCGAATGCGGGGTGCAAGCCACAGGCGGTAATTTCACCGACTGGCAGGACATTGATGATATTTCAAATCTTGGCTATCCGGTCGCGGATGTGCGTGCGGATGGCAGTTGTGTAATTAGTAAACCCGAAAATACTTCGGGACTGGTCAGCCGCGCTACGGTCGGCGAGCAAATGCTCTACGAAATAGGCGATCCGCAAAACTATATTTTACCGGATGTAATCTGTGATTTTTCGCAAGTTACTTTGACAGAACTAGGTGGAAATCGTGTGAGCGTGAGCGGGGCTAAAGGGTATCCAGCGCCGCCCACATACAAAACCTGTATGACTTATCTAGACGGATTTCGCGGAGGTTCCTATGTGACTTTCTACGGCGCAGAGGCGGACGACAAGGCACAAATATTTCATGAAGCTGTGCTCAAAAAAAGCCGTGCGGTTCTGCGTAGTATGAACCTAGCGGATTTTTCTGAAACCAGTATTGAGATACTGGGTACGGGCAGTCAGTTTGGTGAGCATGATGCGGCCCGAGAAGTGGTGCTGAAAACTGCCGTCAAACACGCCGATATGCGCGGGGTTGGTATATTTTTAAAACAACTGGCAGGCCTCGGTTTGGCCGCCGCGCCGGGTATTTCCGGCTTTACGGGTGTACGCGCTCAGCCGTCCCCCGTCGTCCGCTTATTTTCATATTTAACCGATAAAGCGGATGTGCAGGTTGATATAGATGGGAAAGAAGTCGCTTCTCCCTCCCCCTTTCAAGGGGGAGGTGGCCCTCCCTCTTTGGAGGGTCGAAGGGGGGAGCGACAAACACAAGAGGCGGCCGATTACGCTCCCCCCTCCGACCCTTCAAAGAGAGGGAGGGAAATGACTAAAGTCCCCCTCGCCCAACTTGCATGGGCGCGGTCAGGGGATAAGGGGGACATGGCCAATATTGGTGTGTTGGCACGGCGGCCGGAATATTTGCCTTATATTTGGGATGCACTCGAGGAGGAAAAAATCGGTGACATGTTTGCGCATTTCACGGCAGACGACAGTGTTATCTCCCGGTATTATCTGCCTGGAACAGACGCCATGAATATCACCATCACCAATATACTGGGCGGCGGCGGTAGTGCGTCTTTGCGTAATGATGCGCAGGGCAAGGGCTATGCGCAAATTCTATTGGCGGCCCAAATCCCAATTTCAAAATCAAGTGCTGAGGAGCTGTAATGGCCGTTTATAAATCGACTGTAAATGTGAATTCCGAAGCTTATAAAACCAACCGCAAGGATATGCTCGCCCTAGTAGATAAACTCGCGGAGCTGAACGCCCGCGCCCCGGCACTGTCTGCGTCGCGCAAGGACAGGTTTGATGCACGCGGGCAGTTATTGCCGCGCGAACGTCTGGCGAGATTGCTCGACCCTGGGCAAGCATTCTTAGAAATTGGTAATATTGCGGGCTATTTACAAGACACCAAAAAAGAAGAAAAATCAATCCCGGGCGGTACGATTATCACCGGGATCGGGTTCATCAATGGGGTGCGCTGTGCGGTGGTTGTTGATGACAGCGGTATCAAGGCGGGCTCTCTGACAACGGCGGGTGGTTACCGGTTGGGACGGGCCGAAGATATTGCCTTGAAGCAAAACCTGCCCTTTGTACATTTAGTGGAAAGTGCAGGTGGTGACCTTTTAAACTATACGGTCGGGCAGTTTTTGGACGGCGGCACATTATTTGCCAATTTGGCGCGCTTGTCGAAAAAAGGCATTCCGGTGCTCGCGGTTTTGCACGGAAGCTCCACTGCGGGGGGTGCCTATATGCCGGGGCTTTCAGATACCGTGGTCGCGGTCAAAGGCGGCGGTAAAGCTTTCCTCGCCGGGCCGCCGCTCCTGAAAGCAGCCACTGGCGAAATAGCCACCGAAGCTGAGCTCGGCGGCGCAGACATGCATGCACACATTTCCGGTCTAGCCGAATATCTGGCGCAGGACGACGGGGAGGCCGTATTGATGATGCGCGAAATCGTGGCGCGTTTAGGATGGAACGAAAAATGTCCATTACCTAGGAATACTAATTTCAAAGAACCGCTTTACGATATTGACGAAATCGCAGGGATTGTGCCCACTGATTACCATACACCTTATGAAGTGCGCGAGGTTATTGCCCGCATAGTCGACGGTTCTGATTTTGCCGATTTCAAGTCTCGCTACGGCGTTTCTACCGTCTGTGTGCAGGCGGAAATTTATGGACAACGCTGTGCCATTATTGCCAATAACGGCCCGATTGATCCGGACGGGGCTACCAAGGCGGCGCAATTTATTCAGCTGTGCGATCAAGCCGACACACCCCTGATTTTTCTGCAAAACACAACAGGTTATATGGTCGGCAAACAGTTCGAGCAATCAGGCATGATCAAGCACGGCTCAAAAATGATACAGGCTGTGGCCAATGCAGACGTCGCAAAAATCACCATGATGATTGGCGCCAGTTACGGGGCCGGGAATTACGGTATGTGCGGACGCGGCTTTGATCCGGATTTTCTGTTCACTTGGCCGAGTGCATCGACAGGTGTCATGGGCGGCGAGCAAGCGGGCACGGTCATGAACATTGTCGGTGAAGCTCGCGCCAAAGCAAGAGGTATAGAAATAGATGCGGACTTGGCCGCTCAACAAAAGGCCATGCTAGCCCATCATTTCGACAGTCAATCAAGCGCATTTTATACTTCGGGACATTGTCTTGACGACGGTATGATTGATCCGCGGGGTAGCCGGAAAACTCTTGGCCTGTTACTGGCCACGGTTTGGGAAGGCCGTAATAGAAAACTTCGCCCCAACAGTTTTGGCATAGCCCGAATGTAGAAGGGAAAATGTAATATGACCTTACCAAATACAGAAAATTTAAGCGCAAGTTTGGACGGCGGCTGGCTCACTATTAGCCTCAACACGCCCCATAACCGTAACGCATTATCCGCAGGCATGTCCGCGGATTTAACCAGCGTTTTACAAGCAGTAAGAGACGACCGTTCTGTGCGCGGTATTACAATACGCGGCAGCGGCGGCGTGTTTTGTGCAGGGGGTGACCTTAAGGGTTTCTCGGGTGATAAAGCTGATATCTTAGCCATCAGCAAAGGCGGTGGTGCGTTGTTTGCTCTGGTCGCTTCCATGCCGCAAGTGGTCGTGGCATTAGTAGAGGGGGCGGCGGTGGCCGGCGGGCTTGGGCTCGCCTGTTGCGCTGATATTGTTGTGACGACCAAGACGGCACAATATGCGCTGAGCGAAACCAGGCTCGGGATTGTCGCGGCGCAAATCGCACCTTTTGTGGTGGCGCGGACGGGCTTGGTTGTGGCCAAACGCTTGATGTTGACAGGTGCGCTGTTTAACGGCGAAGAGGCGGTTCGCTACGGGATTGCTGATTTTGTCACTGAGAATTTGGAAGATAAAGAAACCGAGATTAAAAAACAGGTGCTGCAATGTGCGCCCGGCGCAAATGCCCTGACTAAGGATTTGCTGACTAAATTGGGCACAGATGATTTTACCGAAGTGGCCGCACAAACATTTCTGACCGCTTTAAGGTCGGAAGAGGGGCGGGAGGGCTTGAGCGCGTTTATAGAAAAGAGAAAGCCAAATTGGGTGGACGCGGTATGAAGTTTTCTTCTGTGCTCATAGCCAACCGGGGCGAAATTGCTTGCCGTATCATACGCACTGCCAAAGATATGGGACTGCGGACTATCGCGGTTTATTCGGACGCTGACAAAGATGCTTTGCATGTGAGCATGGCCGACGAAGCCGTGCATATCGGATCTACCCCTGCCGCACAATCTTATTTGAATATTGAGAATGTATTAGCAGCCGCCAAGTCCAGCGGCGCAAAAGCCGTCCACCCCGGCTATGGGTTCTTGTCCGAAAACGCCGAATTTGCAAAAGAATGCACAGATGCCGGATTGGTATTTATTGGCCCTTCGCCGGATGTCATGGATATTATGGGCGACAAAGCCAAAGCCAAGCGGGCAATGCTCGCGGCGGGGGTGGTCTGTATTCCCGGCTATCAAGGTGCGGATCAATCGCCAATGGCACTGCGCGCCGCAGCGAAATCTATCGGGTTCCCGCTCATGGTTAAAGCGGCTGCGGGCGGCGGTGGTATGGGCATGCGTGTGGTCGCAGATGTGCAAGATTTTGAAGTGGCCGTCAGTGAAGCCAAGAATGAAGCTGTATCTGCATTTGGTAATGGTGATCTGATTTTGGAAAAAGCTCTTGTGACTGCACGCCATATTGAAGTGCAGGTGTTTGCGGATAGTCATGGTAACACAATACATTTAGGGGAGCGAGATTGCTCCGTGCAGCGCCGCAACCAAAAAATAATAGAAGAAGCTCCGGCTGTTGGCCTTGGTCATAAATTGCGCACGGCAATAGGCGCGACAGCCGTACAAGTCGCCACGGTCGTTGATTATGTGGGCGCGGGAACAGTTGAGTTTCTGGTTGAGGGTGGTAATTATTTCTTCCTTGAAATGAATACACGGTTACAGGTCGAGCATCCAGTGACTGAAGCCGTCACTGGGCATGATTTGGTAGAAATGCAGATTAATGTAGCGCAAGGCCTGCCGCTGGCATTATCGCAAGAGGATGTGCAGTTCAGCGGTCATGCCCTGGAAGCGCGTATTTACGCAGAAGACCCTGATGCCGGTTTTTTACCTGCCAGTGGCCGGGTGGACGTGTTTGCCCCGGACAAAAATGTACGCGTGGATACAGGTGTTGTTTCGGGGTCTGTGGTGCCGTCTGAATATGACCCGTTAATTGCTAAAATTATAACCCACGGCGCGACGCGCGAAATAGCCCGCAGTCAATTATTGGCAGCACTAAAGAATACGGCTTTATTCGGTATCGCAACCAATATTGGTTTTTTAACGCAAGTATTGGCGGACGAAACCTATAGAGAGAGTGGTGTGGATACGGGATTCGTAAATGCACATAAAGAGCGGTTCTTGAAACCTGAAATCACCAAAAACATTTTGGCCCAAGCCGTAGCTTTGTGGTTCGATTTGGATTTTGAAGCGTCCCGCCGTAAATCTCTTTTCCCCACAATGCCGCCGTCCCATTGGGCCAGCGCCACAATGCCGTCGACGCCCTATCAGTGCCAGGCCGGTGATGATGAGTATAGTTTTAGCGTTACACCAAATGGTGTGCGCGATACTGAAATTTGGTGCGGCGATGATAGCTGGCACATTGTGCTGGGTGGTCGTAGTGATCACAAAGCTGTGCTCAGTGTTGAGGGGCGCAAACAATCTTTGTACTTCCAACTGGTTTCTTCGTCCCATTTACGTATCGGTGCCGAGGGCCATGTTTATGATGTTTATGATAAAAACAAACTCTTCGCAGATGTTAGCCGTTCACAAAATGACGGACAGATTGCCGCCCCTATGCACGGCAATATGGCCGAGATATTCGTCAAAACGGGAGATATTGTTACGGGCGGTGACAGGCTCGGCGTGCTTGAGGCCATGAAAATGCGTCATGAAATTGTGGCACTGATGAGCGGGGAAGTTACGGAAATATTTGTATCAGCTGGTGAACAGATTAGTTCCGGCGCACCTTTGTTCACTCTCAAACCGAAAGCGGATATATGAAACAGATAGTGCAGGACTTCACCGCAGAATGCGCAGCACTTGCCAAGGTCATCGAGTCTGCACCAGATGAGAATATTTTTTCGACCACGACCCAATTTAAAAATTGGAACATATTAGATATCTTTATTCATTTACATATGTGGAATATTGCGGCGGGATTAAGTTTGCAAAAAGGGGATGCTTTCAACAGATTTTTTGTAAGCATTGCTACAGCTATGGCGGCGGGAAAGACCCACCGCACCATAGGCCGAGAATGGGCTGGGGAACAGTTTGGTGGCGACGGTACCAAACTGTTTGCGGCATGGTCGGAATATTATCCCAAATTAGCACAGAGTTATCGGCACCTAAAACCAGAGACCCGCTTGCAATGGGCCGGGCCACCTATGTCGGCGCACGATAGCCTAATCGCCCGACAGATGGAGACTTGGGCGCACGGACAGGCCGTGTTTGATGTGCTCGGTATGGTGCGCCGGGACACTGACCGGATTAAAAACATCGCCCACCTAGGTGTAAAGACATATTCTTGGACGTTCAAAGTCCGTCAGCTAGGCGTACCGAAACCAAAACCATTTGTCCGCCTAAGCGCACCTTCTGGCGCGATTTGGGACTGGAACCAGGAGCAAGACGAAAATTATGTTAAAGGGTCGGCAACTGAATTTTGTCAGGTTGCGACCCAAACCCGTAATATTGCAGATACGGCGCTTGAGGTCGTCGGCGATGCGGCGCACCTTTGGATGTCAAATGCTCAATGTTTTGCCGGCGGCCCGGAAACACCGCCCGCCGAGGGCTTGCGTTTTTGTGCTTCTGCGCCATAAAGGTTTATGCACAATTTTCGTACAGTTCCCGATATTCGTATAGAGCGCGGCGGTGCCGTGAAAATGGATGTCCATATAGACGGGCTTTGTCACAATAAGCGCGTATTCATTGTCACCGATGTCGGCGTACACGGCCTGGGGCTATTGGACGGTGCCAAGGAAGCACTGCGAGAAGCCGGATATGAGGCCCAAATTTTTGACCAGGTTGTTGCCGACCCGCCTGAAGATATTGTGCTTGCGGGCGCACAGCGGGCGCGGGATTTCGGGGCCGGGTTAGTGCTGGGGTTTGGCGGCGGCTCCCCCATGGATACGGCAAAAGTCATAGCGCTGTTGGCAGGGTCAGATCAGCCAATAGAAAAAATGTACGGTGTCGGTTTGGCCACAGGCCCGCGACTGCCTTTGGTGCTGGTGCCGACGACAGCCGGCACAGGATCCGAAGTTACCAATGTTGCTATTATCACCACGGGCAAAACCGAGAAACAAGGTATTGTCGCTAACCCTTTATATGCGGACCGCGTATTGTTGGACGCAGAGCTAACAATCGGCCTGCCAAAAATGATCAGTGCTGCGACCGGTATTGATGCTATGGTACATGCCATCGAAGCCTATACGTCCTTGCCGCAAAAAAACCCGTTGTCGGATGCGCTTGCTCTATCTGCACTGACCAAGCTTAGAGACGGTATCGAAGATGTGTGTAAGGATGGCCGCGATATAAAGGCGCGCGAGAACATGTTGGTCGGCGCAATGTTAGCCGGGCAAGCTTTTTCCAATGCACCTTGCGCCGCCGTACACGCGCTCGCCTATCCGCTCGGCGGTTTTTTTCATATACCCCACGGGCTTTCCAACGCATTGGTTTTGACGGGCATAATGCATTATAATTTACCTAAAGCCGACACATTGTACGGCGAAATTGCCGCGCATATGCGGCTTGGCCGAGCGGGTACAGATCTGATCGACGAAATGCAGCGTATTAAAGATGCGACGGATGTACCGCAAACTCTCAGCAGTGTTGATATTCCCGGTAGTGCTATCGCCATGATGGCCGCTGATGCCATGACTAAAACCAGGCTATTGATTAACAATCCGCGCGCAATGACTTTAGCGGCAACCGTGCAAATATATGAGGATATTGCCTGATGTCCAAAAACAATCAGGATAGCTATAAATATTTTCTCCCTATCCAGACCCGCTGGAACGATAATGATATGTATGGTCATATCAATAATGCCGTTTATTATATGTGGTTTGATACTTTGGTGAATAATTTCCTGATTGAGAGAGGCTTACTTCATCCGCAAATTAGCAACACCATCGGGTTGGTGGTTGATACCGGATGTCAATATTTTTCGCCTTTGTCCTATCCTGAAACCGTCACGGCTGGATTGCGCGCCGCAAAAATCGGTACGTCTAGTGTGCGTTACGAGATAGGGCTGTTTAGAAAAGACGAAGGTGAGCCTTGCGCCGAAGGGCATTTTGTACATGTCTATGTGGATGCAAAAACCCGTAAACCCAAACCGATTAGCACTGATATGCGCACGCAGTTAGAAACTTTAACCTAAGCGCTCAAGCTTGCGGACGGCCCGCTCCAAACGCTTTAAAACCGCCTGATCAGCATGGGTTTGTGGGCTCGTTTCACCTGATAAATGCGGGCGGAGCACATGCATGAGCTGGGTAATATTCACGTCAATTTCCTGCGGCTTATTGTGCAAGACTAAAGTCCGGGCCGTGTATTCCAAGGTGCCGTAAAACAGATCGCGCAAGAAGGGCAGGGACAGGTTTTTGGCGAATGTGCCTTTGTCCTGACCGCGTTCAATCAGGCGGTCAAATAATGCCGCATAGGTGCGCTTGAAATCTACGCCAGCATTTTCTCCCGCGTCGTCGCTGTGTGAATAATACAAAACATAACCCAGTTCGATAACGCGCCAATGCTTGACCATCATAGTCAGGTGATATTGTGCGAGGGCTTGAAGCTGAGAAAAACTATCTCCCGATTTTGACAAGGCGGTTTGGGCTTCATTCGTTATTTGCCGCCAATGATCGGCGACCACGGCTTTAACGATGGCGTTTTTATTTTTATAATACAGATATAATGTACCCTCGGCCAGTTCAGCAACATCCGCAATTTGGCTCATTTTGGCCTTGTTAAATCCGTGTTCAAGAAACACGGCTCGCGCCGCCGCAACGATACGTTTCTCCCGCTGTTCAAGTTTCGCGCGTTTGGTTGTTTTTATACCGTCCATAATGAGTTTAACTCATATATACAAAATACGGTTCACTCAAGAGATGTTATCCACATATCCACAAAGAGCATTGCTAATTCCCATAGCATAATGGCTCATCATCTGTTACCATCGTGCTATGGCAGATATAATCGAAGAATATTCGGAAACAGAAATCGGCGCGGAAGACTTGATACCGAACAGTATCGAGGCTGAACAAGCGCTGTTGGGTGCTATCCTTTATGACAATGAAGTTTACCACCGGGTCAGCGCAATTGTCACCAAGGAACATTTTTACAATCCCGTACATGTGCGGATATTTGACAGTATTTCCGTCCTTATTGAGCACGGAAAATTAGCCGATGCTATTGTTCTAAAAAACAGATTTTCTCAAGACGAGACCTTGGTGGACATTGGCGGTATTGATTATCTGGCTTTGCTATTGGACAGTCGCCCAGATGGTTCTGCGGCACCGGAATACGCTAAACTGATCTTTGATCTGGCCTTGCGCCGTGAGCTTATCCGGCTCGGCGGTGAGATGAAAGCCAGCGCTGAAGATCCGGATAGTGAAAGTGATGGCCGCGCCCAAATCTCCGAAGCCGAAGGGCAATTGTTTAGTCTGGCCGAAACCGGAGCCGTTCAGAGCGGCTTTGTTGGTTTTGACAAAGCCTTGATGCGCTCCATAGAAATGGCCACTGCCGCGTTTGAGCGAGACGGCGGGTTATCAGGTATGAGTACCGGCTTGCTGGATTTAGACAGGCAGCTCGGTGGGTTACACACCTCCGATTTAGTTATTTTGGCCGGACGCCCGTCAATGGGCAAAACGGCACTCGCCACCAATATTGCTTTTCACATCGCTAAAAATTATAAATCCGAAAAGGATGAGAAAGGCATAGAGAGGACAACGGACGGCGGTGTTGTCGGGTTTTTCTCGTTGGAAATGTCGGCAGATCAACTTGCGACCCGTTTACTGGCCGAGCAATCCGGTGTTCCGTCTAACAAAATCAGGCGCGGTGATATAACACAGGCCGAATACGAAGACGTTCGCGACGCGGCAGAAACCATTGAAAAAATCCCGCTCTATATTGACGATACGGGCGGGCTGACCATCGGGGCTTTATCGGCCCGCGCACGGCGCTTAAAGCGTATGGTCGGGCTTGATTTAATCGTTGTTGATTATTTGCAATTGCTTACGGGTAATGGCCGTTCCAATGACGGGCGTGTGCAAGAAGTGACACAGATAACCATGGGGCTTAAGGCTCTGGCCAAGGATTTGGATGTACCCGTATTGGCGTTGGCGCAGTTATCGCGGCAGGTCGAACAGCGCGACGACAAGAAGCCGCAGCTTGCTGACCTGCGCGAGTCCGGCTCTATCGAGCAAGATGCGGATGTAGTGATGTTTGTTTACCGCGCCGAATATTATAAAGAGCGCGAAAAGCCAAATGATACCAACACAGATGCCATCCACAAATGGCAAGAGGAAATGGATATTCTGCACGGCAAGGCGGAGGTCATTGTTGGTAAACAGCGTCACGGCCCTATTGGTACTGTACCATTGTCCTTTGAAGCTCCATTGACTAAATTTGGTAATCTATCCTTTGATGACCGCTTTAATGATAGCAAACACTAGAGTTTTAGAGCGGTTCATATGGCACAAGCAAGAACCTACTCTTCCAGACCTGTCTTGACGGTAAATCTCACCGCGCTTGCAGATAATTACAAATATCTTGCGGGTTTAACAGGGGGGGCATCTGGGGGTGTACGCATGGGTGCGAGCGTCAAAGCGGATGCCTACGGGCTCGGCGCAGGTGTAGTTGGGCGTGCCCTGTACGGGGCAGGGTGTAGAATATTTTTTGTTGCCCACGCCGGCGAGGGTAAAATTTTGCGCAACGCTATTGGTGCCAAGGCGAGCATTTATGTGCTCAGTGGTAACACGCCCCAAGACACGGCAATTTTTTTTGGCAGTAAGTTAAAACCCGTCATCAATTCACTGACCCAGGCCCGTGATTGGGTGAAAGCCACCAAAGATGTCAACCACCCGCCGCGCACCGCCTTGCATTTTGATACAGGTATGAACAGGCTCGGTATTCCCGCAGAAGAAGCCGAAGTTTTTGCCAATGACAAAGAACTGATAGACGCGCTGGATGTTGATCTCGTCATGTCGCACCTGGCCTGCTCTGGTGACGAGGAACATCCTCTTAACGAGGTCCAGCTCGGGCGGTTTAAAAAGATTTCAGCCCGCATGCCTATGGTGCCGCTGAGCCTGGCAAACACTGGCGGCATATATTTGGGTGCGAAATACCATTTCAAGCTCGTGCGTCCGGGCATTGGTCTATACGGCGGTAAAATTACGAGCTGTCCAGACAAGGAAGGCGTTAAACCCGTGATCGAGCTCCATGCGCCCGTCTTGCAAATTAAAACGGTCAAGGCTGGCGAAACTATTGGCTATAATGCTTCATTTACGGCTCAGGCAGATATGAAAATTGCCATTGTTAGCGCCGGATATGCGGACGGCTTGCCGGTCAATTTCAGTGGTTCCGACAAACGTATTGTCACCTCTGCCCGTCTCGGCCAGCACCGCGTAGACGTTGTTGGTCGGGTCAGTATGGACTATACCATTCTTGATATCACAAACTATGAGGGTTTCGTAGAATTGGGCGCCAAGGCCGTGTTTTTCGGTGAAGATTTGGAAAAACAATCCGCCCACGCCCGAACGATAAATTATGAAGTCATGACCCATTTGGGTGCACGGTGCCGTAAAATTTATGTGAATGAATAAGAGAAGACTTAACAGCCAACTGATAAACTAAAAACACTGTAATTTAAGCGCAAAGAAAACGAGGATAAAATAATGAGTGAATATGAACACGCCTATATGTTTACAGAAATTCTGCAAACAGCAAATGCGTCTATGGCTAATTATATGGCGATTGTATTTGGCATGTTGGTTGCAAGTTATTTTGCCGCCCACCGTATTGACCGGATAATGGTGTGTCTTGGGCTTGGTGTGTATAGTGTGTTTTGTATGGGTTTCATCAATGAAATTTCCCATATTTATCATGATTTTGGTCGGATTGGGGCTAAAATCCAAGGGCTTGGCCAGGTGGACGGGACGTCCCTTGGTTGGATGGGACCCGCATTAATGGATACGCCCTTACCGATGATGTTAGTTCCAAAAATTATTACGGTCATGGTTGTCGCAATTTACATTGCTTCATTGCTATTTTTCTTTCGTGCCCGCAAAGCGAATGTGGCTAAAAGTATTGTACCTAAAGCACAAGATAAAAAACCATAAGCGGATTTAAAAGCGTAATTGTTAGGTCTTTATATTTTGGACAGTTGAGGCACTCACTGTCGTAAAATCTTTGTGACAGAGTAAGCTGACCCGATATAAATTAGGCAAACTGACGGTAACTAAAGCTAGACACAAATGCTTCTTTTTGTCTAGAGTTTATATATGGACATGAAAAACATTACCGCTCTCGCATTCACGGCCGCATTATTGACGGCCTGCTATACCCATCCGCCATATCATGAGCCGCCGCCTAGCTATCCGCCTTCCTCTGGTGGGCAAATGTGCGGCGGCTTGATGGGCGCAGTTTGCACAAACCCTAATGAATATTGTCAATATTCGCAAGCGGCACAGTGCGGGGCAGCGGACCAAATGGGCGTCTGCAGTCCGCGCCCACAAATTTGCACACGAGAATACGCTCCGGTTTGCGGGTGTGATGGCCGCACTTATTCCAACGCCTGCACGGCAGCAGGAAATGGGGCCAGTGTGGTTTATGCGGGTGAATGTCAACGTTGAAGTTCAGTGTCGATGTATAGCGTTGATGCTTGAAGGTCAGCAAAGACTGGTTTAGATACTTTCCATGTTCCATGATTTTTTTTCACAGCTGCGTGCCGCCAATGTTCCGGTGTCTATCCGCGAATATTTAACCTTATTAGAAGCGCTGGATAAAAATGTCACCGGTGAGACTGTCGACGGGTTTTATTATGTGTCGCGGGCGGCTTTGGTTAAGGATGAGCGCAATTTGGATAAATTTGATCAAGTATTCGCCCATGTGTTTCGCGGCATGGATTACCTAACGGATTTATTCGGTGAAAATGATCAAAATATTCCGGCGGACTGGCTCAAGAAAATGGCAGAGAAATTTCTGACCCCCGAAGAAATGGCTGAGATTGAAGCAATCGGGGATTTGGAAAAATTGATGGAGACACTTAAGAAACGTCTCGAAGAACAAAACGAGAGGCACGAAGGCGGTAATAAATGGGTCGGAACCGGCGGTACGTCGCCGTTCGGTGCCCACGGCTATAACCCCGAGGGTGTGCGCATCGGCCAAGACAAAGGCCGCCACGGTCGCGCCGTTAAAATTTGGGATAAACGCCAGTTTAGAAATTTGGACGGTGATAAGGAATTGGGGACGCGCAATATCAAAATCGCACTGAGACGCCTGCGTAAATTCGCCCGCGAAGGGGCGCACGAGGAATTTGATATTGACGATACGATTAACTCAACGGCACGCCAAGGCTATCTCGATATCAAAATGCGCCCTGAAAAGCGCAACGCGGTCAAGGTGCTGACATTTTTTGATATTGGCGGGTCTATGGACGCGCATATTTTACAGGCGGAGGAATTGTTTTCAGCGGCGCGCAGCGAATTTAAGCGGCTAGAGAATTTCTATTTCCATAACTGTATCTATGAAAATGTCTGGACGGACAATATCCGCCGTATGCGCGAAGTGACGCCGACTTGGGATATTTTACATAAATACCCGTCCGACTACCGCGTAGTGTTCGTGGGCGATGCGAGCATGAGCCCGTATGAAATTGCGGTTAAAGGCGGGGCTATAGAGCATTGGAACGACGAGGCGGGGGCGGTTTGGCTCAAACGCTTCGCCGATGTCTATGATCATTTAATATGGCTCAACCCAACCCCTGAGCAATATTGGAAGCATTCACAATCGACCGGGATGATCCAAGAGATTATAGGTGCGGACCGCATGTTCCCCATGACGCTGACGGGTATTGAAAACGCTATGCGGGAGTTAGCACGGTAGTCGTATTGGATATTACTTTGACATCCCAGCCCCTCACCTTGTTCCTCTCCCAATGGGAGAGGAGACGATCTCTTGAATACCTATAGTCAAATTCGAATTAAGAATAATATTAAAAACCATCATCAAAGAAAACGTAGTTTTCTCACCTCTCTTTTGGGGAGAGGTCGGCGTTATTACGCCGGGTGAGGGGGTTGGATGCTGTAGTTTTAAAACACTTAGACATTAAAAAACCCGCCCGGTTTCCTGAGCGGGTTTTCTTTTCGTATATCTTTGCGACTATTCTTCGGCAGTTTCTTCTGGCTGCGCTTCGGAAAGATCGTCCTGGGCTGCATCGCCGTGCTCGCCTTCGAACATTTCTTTAGCGACTTCTGCGCGTTCCGCTGCATCATCTTTGGCACCGGCTTTATCTTCATCTTGTTGCGATGCAATAACATCTTCACCGGCGGCTTGACGCTCGGCTTCGTCTTCGGTACGGGCAACATTGATGATCACATTGATGCTCACCTCGGGGTGAAGTTTAACGCGAACTTCATGCATGCCTAAGGCTTTAATGGGTTGCTCAAGAACCACCATTGCGCGTTTGACCGGATCACCGATAAGTTCGGCAACATCGCGCGATGATACTGAACCGTAAAGGATACCGGTTTCTCCTGCCTGACGGATGGCAATATAAATGTTACCGTCGAGCTCTGAACCCTCTTCGGAGGCTTTGTGCGCTGTTTCTGCATTGCGTTTTTCCAAAAACTCGCGTTCGGCTTCAAAGCGAACTAGGTTTGCTTTGGTTGCGCGCAAGGCTTTGGATTGTGGCAATAGGAAGTTACGGGCATAGCCGTTCTTCACAGAGACGATATCGCCCATATTACCCAGGCTTTCCACCCGTTCTAAAAGTACTATTTCCATGACGGGCTCCTAGTTTGCTGCGTATGGCAGCAGTGCCAAAAAGCGGGCGCGTTTAATCGCTTTGGATAGTTCGCGCTGTTTTTTGTGGGTGACGCTTGAAATGCGCGACGGTACGATTTTGCCTTTTTCAGACATATACCGTGCCAGCATTTTAGGATCTTTATAATCGATTGTTTTGCCGTTTTCACCTGCGAATGGGCAGACTTTGCGGCGGCGGGAAAATTGACTGCGAACCGGTAGGTTTTCAATCTTGATTTCATTTTTTTTAGCCATGATCTATTCCTATCTTTCTATGTGCGACGAGCAGGGCGACGTTCGCGCTCATCGCGTTTTTTCATAATTGGTGAAACTTCGTCGGTGTGCTCGTCAACCCGGATGCTCATATAACGCAAAACGTCATCATCAATGCGGTGTAGGCGTTCGACCTCTTGAACCGCATCAGCAGGTGCGTCCAGCTTTAAGAAAGAATAATGGGCTTTACGGTGTTTGTTGATCCGGTAGGCTAGCTTACGCAAGCCCCAATATTCAGTGCCGACAACTTTAGCGCCTAGACCTTCGAATTTTTCGGTAAGGTGGTTGATCATTTCGGTGACTTGTGTCTCTGAAATGTCGGGACGTGAAATAATCACGTGTTCATAATATGACATATATATGTCCTTCATTTAATTGCGGCGCGGATCCCTCGAAGGTCCCATAAACAGGGAAGGGAGTAGCGATGGTTCCAAACCCTGGTCAAACCCCATGTTTGACGGTTAAGCTTGGACCGCAATCGTTAAGCGGCGGAACATACACATAGGTTTTGGAAGCGCAAGTGTTGATTTGCAAGGATTGCAGTGTAAGTTGGGCACTCGAAATTGAAGACCTAAATTTGCAGACCCAAAACTGAAAATTGAAAGGCATAACATGCATATACGATCCAAATTAAACATGTTGTTTTTAGGGAGAGCTGTATTCGTTACCACCATTCTATCGGTGTTCGGAGCATGTGCTAATATTTCAGAAAAACCAACTCCGGCAAACCCTGCGGTTACATTGGGTGGTGAGCAGGTACCTTCACAGGTATCTTCACAGGCATTTTCATTCATTGTTATGGGCGATACGCCTTATGACGATTTTGGCAATAACAGAGAAAAAGGCACAAGCAAGGATCAAAAAATGCTCGCCGATGCTGTTAAGCACATTAAAACGGATATCAAACCTCCGTTCGTCATTCATGTTGGCGATACCAAGAAAGGCAATACCAAATGCTCTGAATATATATATGACCGATTTGCGGCATTGGTAAAACAGCTGGCGCCAATTCCCGTCATGTACACGCCGGGAGATAATGAGTGGGTGGATTGCGATAGAAAAGGCGATTCCGAGCTCGCCAAGCTGACCTATATTCGAAAGCGTTTTTATCAAACACTACCAGTCAAAAAAATAGGGAATAGTCCAGAATTTGGCTATGTATCGCAACCGGAGCAAGTGGAGAATGCAAGTTGGTATTATAACCAGGTTCAGTTTGCAACACTGCATATTCCCGGTACAAATAATGCGAGAAACTGGGTGACAGCAGATGACCTCATGGTTGCCAAAACATCGGCTGATCTGCGCGACGCAGCCAACCGTTCGTGGCTGGATACGGTTTTTAGAGCTGCACAGGATAACGGGGCCCGCGCCGTTATTATCTCTATTCAGGCGGATATAATCGCCACAGAAAATAATGATCCGTCCATTGTTGGTGTTCCGTGCCAAAGTGCTTATGATAATGGTGCGCAAATATGTGATGGGTTTGCTGATTTTCGCAAGGCCTTGGCCATCAAATCCGTTGAATTTCAACATCCGGTTCTGCTTATACACGGGGATACCCCTGCTTTCTCATTGAACCAGAGTTTCCTCGAGAATAGCGCCCCAAACCTTTGGCGGTTGAACGGGACAGGGGACGGCATAGCCGATGTGACCCACGTCAAAGTTAACCTTGCGCAAGCTGTGCCATTTTCTGCTTCTGGGCTCTTGACCGGAATGGTTCCTGATTCATAATCAATTTGAATTTTCCTTACATCTGTGTAAGGCGGTATTTACAACTGAAATTTTGAGGTGGACATGAACCAGAAAACTAAATTGGCCTTCACATTCCCCGGACAAGGATCACAATCAGTCGGCATGGGCAAAGAACTTGCGGATGCGTTCGTGTCAGCCCGCAGTGTATTTGAAGAAGTCGATGATGCTTTATCGCAAAATTTGTCGCATTTGATGTGGGACGGGCCTATGGAAGACCTGACAATGACCGCCAATACTCAACCCGCTTTAATGGCTTGTTCTCTGGCCGTAATGCGGGTGCTTAAGCAAGATTTTGATGTTGATGTCAGTGTGGCGAGCTATGTGGCCGGTCATTCTTTGGGGGAATATTCAGCCCTGTGCGCGGCCGGGAGCTTATCTTTATCTGAAACGGCAAAACTATTACGCCTACGCGGAGAAGCTATGCAAATAGCGGTGCCAGTCGGTGAGGGGGCAATGGCGGCGCTCTTGGGGGCTGATTTGGATGTTGCAGCCAAGGTCGTGGCGGCAGGTGCTCAACTGGGCGTCTGCCAAATTGCTAATGATAATGCAAATGGGCAAGTGGTGATTTCTGGCACGAAAAAGGCGGTTGATGCTGCCATTGAGACAGCAAATGAGCTTGGTGTGCGCAGGGCGGTATTATTGCCCGTATCCGCGCCGTTCCACTGCGAACTGATGGCACCTGCCGCTGAAGCTATGGCCGATGCGCTTGCTGACACCGACTTGAAAGCGCCTATAGTCCCCGTTGTCAATAATGTAACTGCGGAGGCAGTCTCTGACCCAATACAGTTAAAGACGGATTTGGTCACCCAAGTCACAGGGCAGGTGCGGTGGCGTGAAAGCGTCACATGGATGGCCGAAAATAGGGACGGAGACGGGATTGAGACTTTCGTAGAACCCGGCACCGGCAAGGTTTTAACCGGCATGCTGCGCCGTATCGTCAAAGGCGTAGACGGGGTTGCATTGTCAACACCAGAAGCATTAGAGAGGTTTGCGGAGATGTTGAATGGTTAAGTTTCCTTTCCCCACCTCTTGTGGGGGAAGTGCCGAAGCTCTTGTGAAGGCGATGGGCGCGCGTGCTCTTGCACGCTACGCAGCAATAGCAGGCAATGAAAATTCAAAAGCGCACAAGATGTGCGCGCCCCCATCCCCCCCTTCGGGGTACTTCCCCCGCAAGAGGCAGGGGAAGGAGAAAATAAAACAAGGAAATAAATATGTTTAATCTTACAGGGCATAGAGCATTGGTAACGGGTGCTACGGGCGGGCTTGGCGGCGATATTGCGCGGCTTTTACACGCACAGGGCGCTTTGGTGACATTATCTGGGACACGGGCTGAAAAGCTTGAGGAATTGGCCGCAGAATTGGGCGCGGGTGCTTTTGTTGCGCCGTGTAATCTGGCGGACGGCGAAGCGGTCGATGTTTTGCCGAAACAAGCGGCGGAACTAATGAACGGCGCAGTGGATATTCTGGTGTCCAATGCAGGCCTTACACGCGACGGGCTTTTAATGCGCATGAAGCCCGAAGATTGGGACTTGGTACAAAAGGTCAATCTCGAAGCCTATTTTCGCCTGACCAAAGCGTGTTTGCGCGGCATGATGAAAGCCCGTTGGGGCAGGATTATCGGGATTACGTCCGTGGTTGGTGTTACGGGAAATCCGGGTCAGGCCAATTACGCCGCTTCCAAGGCCGGTATGATCGGTTTTACCAAATCTTTAGCTGCCGAAGTCGCCGTGCGCGGCATTACGGCCAACTGTATTGCACCGGGCTTTATCCAATCGCCAATGACAGATGTCTTAAACGAAAAACAAACGGAAGCTATTTTAACCAAGATACCAGCGGGCAAATTAGGCACAGGCCAAGACATAGCGACCGCCGCGCTTTACCTGGCGTCAGAAGAAGCAAATTATGTCACAGGACAAACCCTGCACGTCAATGGCGGCATGGCGATGATATAGGGCGATGATTTAGAAGGGGATTTAGGGGTATGATTTAGCCTAAAATAACTGTACCTTTACACTAGCTATTGTGAGAATCATATGCTAATCGGGCGCCCGTTGTTGGGATATCCCTTGAATTATCAAGTAAGCGTTCTAACATTGTATTTAAGTGAATTGACAACACCAACAATATTGGAAAAGGAAAATCATATGTCAGACGTACTTAGCCGCGTAAGCAAAATGGTTGTTGAACACCTCGATGTCGAGGAAGACAAAGTAACCGCAACGGCAAATTTTATTGAAGATCTTGGCGCTGATAGCCTTGATAATGTTGAGCTTGTTATGGCATTTGAAGAGGAATTTGATATTGAAATCCCTGATGACGCCGCTGAAACTATTCAAACCGTTGGCGATGCAGTAAAATTCATCACTGAAGCAACGGCTTAAGCCGCACCTGATAGATGAAGAATAGGCGGCGGGTTGTTGTTACAGGTTTGGGTCTCGTTACGCCTTTGGGTTGCGGGGTTGAAAATGCATGGGGCAATATCCTCGCTGGCAAATCCGGAGCAAGCCGGATTGAACATTTCAAAACAGAAGATCTGGGCTGTGAAATAGCCGCCATGATACCGCGCCTTGATGGTCGCGGCGGTGGCGGCCCGGATATCCCTGGGACTTTTGACCCCGATGCAATTCTCACAAAGCGGGAACAAAACCGTATTGATGAATTTATCGTTTACGGCATTGTAGCATCCGAAGAAGCCATAAAGGATTCTGGGTGGGTGATTGACCCGGAAGATGAAGATACTCAGGAGCGCTCCGGCGTTGTTTTTGGCTCCGGCATGGGCGGTTTGCAAACCGTATATGAAAGTTCCTTAAAACTTGACGCAAAAGGCCCGCGCCGGTTTGGGCCATTTGTACTGCCTGGCATGCTGATTAATTTGGCGGCAGGGCATATTTCTATTCGCCACGGGTTTAAAGGCCCAAACCAAAGCGTAGTGACCGCTTGTGCTACGGGGGCACATGCCATCGGAGACGCGGCGCGCATGATTGAGCGCGGTGATGTAGATGTAATGGTCGCGGGCGGATGCGAATCGACCATTGGCCGGATTGGCATTACAAGTTTTGTTGCATGCCGCGCCATGACAACCGGATATAATGATGCGCCTGAAACCGCTTCTAGGCCCTATGATAAAGGTCGGGACGGATTTTTAATGGGCGAAGGTGCGGGCGCAGTTGTTCTCGAAGAATATGAACATGCCAAAGCACGCGGTGCCAAAATATACGCAGAGCTTAAAGGTTACGGCCTAACGGGTGATGCCTACCATATTACGAGTCCGTCCCCGGATGGGTCAGGCGGTTTTCGTGCCATGAAAATGGCCTTAAAAGACGCCGATATGAACGTAGCGGAAATAGGCTATGTCAATGCCCACGGCACCTCAACACCCATGGGCGACGAGATTGAGCTTAAGGCAGTAGAGAGGTTATTTGGAGATGCTGCGTGTAATCTTGCTATGTCGTCAACCAAGTCTTCGGTTGGACATTTATTGGGTGCGGCGGGTGCTGTTGAGGCTATTTTTTCCGTACTGGCTGTACGTGATAATATGGTGCCGCCGACTTTGAACTTACACAATCCTTCGGTTGAGACGGTCATAGACCTTGTGCCGCTTAAGGCTAAGAAAAAGCAGCTTTCGGCCGCTATGTCCAACTCCTTCGGGTTTGGCGGAACCAATGCGTCTTTAATCTTTGCAGAACTCCCTAAAAATGATTAAGCTGGGTTATGACCCTTACTAAATCTAAAAAAGCGAATCCTGATATATTAGAAGAACAAAGCACTGGCCAAGAAGGTGGTCTGACCAAACGTCATGCGTTCGGTATTGCCACCATGATGATTATTGGATTTACGACTTTCCTTATGGCATTTGTCATTATCGGTTATGCAATCATGAAATACAGCTATATTAACGATGGGCCGCTTGTTAGCGAGCAAGTGTTCGAGATTAAAAAGGGCGCAGGGCTGTCATCTATTGCAAATAAGCTACAAGATGAAGGTGTTATCAGCCGTGCAGGGACTTTTAAGATGTTTGTCAAATTTGACGGCGGCGAAACTAATCTCAAAGCTGGTGAATATGCAATCCCGCCTGCGGCCAGCATGCGCGATGTCTACGAAATCCTGACCGACGGTAAAGCTATCCTATATCCGGTTACCTTTGCAGAAGGTCTGACGAGCGCCCAGATTATTCGGACGATTGCGAGCATGGATAACATTCCTGGAGATGCACCCAATACGCCAGCAGAAGGTGTTTTACTCCCTGAAACATATATGTTGCCCAAATCCATGACCAAAACGGCTCTTGTCAAGAAAATGCGCGCCGAGCAAGAAGCCTTAATCGACGAACTCTGGCAAGACCGTGCAATCGGCCTGCCAATTAAATCAAAATATGAAGCGATTATTCTGGCTTCAATCGTTGAAAAAGAAACGGGTGTGGGTAGTGAGCGCAGACATGTAGCCGGCGTATTTATCAATCGGCTTAACCAAGGCATGCGGCTGGAATCCGATCCGACAATTATCTACGGGATTAACGGCGGGGAAAAATTGGGGCGCGGTCTACGCCGTTCTGAAATTGACCGTAAAACGGAATGGAATACTTATCAGATATCAGGTCTTCCCAAAACACCCATTTGTAATCCGGGGCGGGCCTCAATTGAAGCCGTGCTCAACCCAATGGAAACCGAGGATATTTTTTTCGTGGCTGACGGCAGTGGGGGCCATGTATTTGCCAAAACCCTGCGCGAGCATAATAATAATGTCCGGAAATGGCGTAAAATTGAGAAAGCGCGGAAACGTGCGGCCATCAAAGCCAAGAAAGAGGCGGATAAGTGACCCTTAAAAGCATGACAGGTTTCGGACGGGCGGAGGGGTCTTTCGAGAACTGGTTTTGGGTTTGGGAAGTGCGTGCCGTTAATGGTAAATCGCTCGATATTCGTATGAAATTGCCAAGTGGATATGAGAGCTTAGAGCCTCTCATCCGCAAACACATAAGCAATGTCCTGCACCGTGGCAGTTTGCAAATTAGCTTGAAAGTGGACACCACAGGTCAAGATTTACCTTACCGTATCAATGAAGAGTGGTTGCAAATATTGGTCAATTCGGCGTCTGAAGTTGGCAGGGGACACGGTTTTGGCACGGCGCAGCTGAACGGGCTATATGCCGTCAAAGGTGTTGTGGAAGAAGTGGCTTTGAGTGCGGCTGACCCAAAATACAAGCAGAGAAATCTACAATTATTGGCATCTTTGGCCGAAATGACCGTGGCACTTGATGTTGCCCGTTTATCCGAAGGCAAGGTATTAGCGAAAATACTAACAGCGAATATAAAGGCAATGGACGGGGAAATCGGCAAGGCGCTAAAATGTACGATAAACACGGCCAAGGTTATCCAGCAAAAATTTACCCAGCGGTTTGAAGAACTTCTCGCAGAGAAACTTCCCCAAGACCGGTTGATACAAGAAGCGGCAATCCTTGCAGTAAAAGCCGATGTGCAAGAGGAACTCGACAGGTTAGGTGCGCATATTAAACAAGCGTTGATATTGACAAAGCAAGGTTCGCCCGTCGGGCGCAAGCTGGATTTTTTATCCCAAGAAATTTTACGCGAAATCAACACATTATGTTCAAAGTCGAACGACTTGGCCCTGACCAATATTGGGTTGGAGCTTAAAAGCCTAGTTGAACAATTCAGGGAGCAAGCTGCCAATGTCGAATAGCGGGTCGAATAATGTGCCGAATAATGGTTCTGGGGATTTGGATGCACTGAAACAAAATAGACGCGGCTTGATGGTAGTTTTGTCGTCACCGTCCGGTGCTGGAAAAAGCACCATGACCCGCATGCTGCTTGCCGATAATGCTAACATGACCATGTCGGTCTCAGCCACGACCCGTCGCCCTCGCTCTGGGGAACAAGAAGGGGTGGATTATTACTTCATCGGTAAAACTAAATTCGCAGACATGATCGAAGACGGTGAATTTATCGAACATGCCAAAGTGTTTGATAATTATTACGGTACACCGCGCCCGCCCGTGGAAGCAGCACTTGCAGATGGGCATGACGTGCTGTTCGACATTGACTGGCAAGGCGCACAACAATTGACACAGGCGGCGGGCGATGATTTGGTGAAAATTTTTATTTTGCCGCCAAGCAAACGCGAGCTAGAAAGTCGCCTCCATACCCGCGCCCAAGACAGTGCAGCGGTCATTGCCAAGCGTATGGCAAAATCAGAAGCCGAGATGAGCCATTGGGCTGAATATGATTACATAATTGTTAATGACGACCTGGATACCGCTATGGAAGCACTGCGGACAATCGTAGCTGCAGAGCGTATGAAGCGCCGCCGCCAAATGTGGCTTGGCCCGTTTGTAAAAGCGCTAACCGAGGGTTTGTAAACTTACCGCCAGTCTATGGAAGCCTGCAATGTCCACGGTCTCTGGTCTATCGGTTGGATTTATTTCGGCATTATTTAACCACTCATCCAGTGATACATTATGAGTATTTGCCAGTTGCTTAAGGGATTTTCGCAACATTTTGCGGCGTTGCCCGAAAGCTGCGGCGGTGACTTGCCCAAGGGTTTTCAGGTCGGTGAACCTTTTATCTGTGGGCAATATATCCAGCACGATAACGGCGCTATCGACTTTCGGCGGCGGGGTGAAGGCGCTGGCGGGAATATCAAATGAAATATGGCCGTGAGCGATTGAGCCGGCAAGTACGGCAAGCCGGCCATAGGCTTTACTGCCAGGTGCCGCAACAACGCGCATAGCCACTTCTTTTTGCAACATCAACACCATCCGATCCCAAAAAACAGGCGTAGCGGTTAGCCAGTTAACCAGTAATTTTGTGCCGACATTATAAGGAAGGTTCGCACATATCCGCAGTGGGCGAATATCTGTGAGTGTGGCAGGCTCAACACGCAGTGCATCCTTATTGATGACAACTAGTCGTCCTTCAGCGGTATCAATTATGTCTTGGAGTGGTGCAAGAAAGCGTTCGTCTTTTTCTATGGCATAGACATTCTCAGCGCCTGCCAAAAGCAATGAGCGGGTCAGACCGCCGGGGCCCGGGCCTATTTCTAATACGGCTGGGTGCGGGGCAGCAAGCCGTGCGATTTTATCCGTTAGGTTGAGGTCTAGTAGGAAATGCTGGCCTAAACTTTTTTTGGCAAATAGGTCGTGCTTTTGTAAAACATCGCGTAGGGGCGGTAGGCTGTTCAATTTTGTGGTCAAGAACTTGCTCTACATACTGCCATAGCCCTCGCCGCCTTGATAGCAGCGATTAAACTATCTGGCCTTGCTCCACTATTTCTGGCTTGGCCACTGCCCGCTAAATCAAAGGCTGTGCCGTGGTCTGGCGACGTTCGTATAATGGGTAATCCTAATGTTGTGTTGACCCCGCCGTGAAAATCCAGTGTCTTAACGGGGATAAGGCCTTGGTCGTGATACATGGCTAAAACTGCATCATATCCGGTGCGCGCTTCGCTATGAAAAAGGGTGTCCGCAGACCTGGCATCCGAGATATTTATACCTTCCGCCCGTAGTTTTTTTGCTGCCGGGTTCAAAACTTCAATTTCCGCTCTGCCCAATGCTCCGCCTTCACCTGCATGAGGGTTCAGCCCAGCCATGGCAATATATGGGTTTTTTATACCAAAATCCTGGCGGAGCGCCTTGTGTAAAACTCTTACCGTCTGGATGATTAAATCTTCGGTTACGGCTTTGGGCACTTCTTGCAATGCCATGTGAATAGTCACGAGTGCAATGCGTAAATCTTTTTTTATACTATGTGCGCTCAACATCATGACGGGTAAGGGAGTATCTGTAAGCGCTGCAAGATATTCCGTGTGCCCCGGATGGGCAAAACCTGCACGGTATAATACGTCCTTGGCAATGGGATTAGTAACGATCCCGCCGACCCGTCCCGCCTGTGCAAAGTCCACAGCCATTTCTATCGACTTGATAATAGCATCTGCGGCGCGCGGATCTGGTTTGCCGGGCATTATATGTGGGCAGTCAATGGGGAGCACGGGAAGTGCACTGGAAAAACTGTTCGCAGCTTGCTCTGGTGTATCAATCAACGCAGGCTCAGGATAAAGTACTGGGTCGGCAATGACAAAAAAACACACGTCTCCACTCCGTAGAGCTTGCCACGCTTTATGGGTGATTTCCGGCCCGATACCTGCGGGGTCACCTATGGTAAGAGCGAGTGGCTTAGCGCGAGACAATTGTCGCTTTCCGGCGTAAATCACGTAGATGACGCCGTGAAGCCTGGGCTTCTTGTTGACTAAGCAACCGGTTTTCAACTTCATCGCGAGAAGGAATACCTGAGCCTCTAACGGTACGGTCACAGACCATCACAGAAATCAATGAACTTCCCACCTCCATGGATGCGGAGACCTCGCCAGTTTCCGTGGCGGCTAATATGTTTAAAATATCTTCTGTTAAATCACCAGCTTTAATCTCGCCCATATCGTTAGAGCCAATGCCTTCGAAATCTTTGACATCTTTTGCCAAAGTGTCGCAAGATTTTATAGCATCCGCCGCAGTTTTCAAAGCTATTTTTGCTGCAGCTAATTTAGAAGGGTCTTCAACAGTATAATTGATTTGACTAAGCTTATAAAACGTTTCGGATGTGGATATTTGTTTGTCGGCAAGTGCAACAACATAAACGCCGCCCGGTACTGGGATAGGCTTGGAAACTTGACCTTTTTCCATTTGTACTATTATAGTATTAACTTCTTCACGAAGCTCTCCTTCACGTATCCAGCCAATATCTCCGCCCTTGGCGGCAGAAGGTGCAGAAGAAAATTGGCGTGCCAAGATTTGGAACGGAACGCCTGTTCCAAGCTGCTCGATCATGGCGCCTGCACCTTGCATCGCGCCGTTCATACCTCCGATATCAGGTGTAGCTTCGATATAAATTTCTGCAACGCGGTACTGAGGTTTGTCTGCATTAGCAGAAACACGGGTCAAGGTTTCGTCAATTTGTGCATCACTGATGCGAATGCGAGAACCATATAGCCCGCCAATAATACGCTGCCAGGCAATTTCTGCACGGATTTGATCTTGTAGTGTACTGATAGAAATACCGGATGCAGCAAGACGTTGGGCAAATTCTTCGATGCTGATACCGTTCCTGCTAATTAAGTTTCGTACGCCATCATTGACGGCCTCTTGGGAAATGGTTTGGTCATATTTTTTTGATTCTTGGAGCTGCAATTTCTCATCTACAAGATTACGCATGGCCTGTGCTAAAATTTGTCGTTTTGCCTCTTCGGTAGGTTCGATGCCCTGTGTCGCCATCATGAACAGACTGCGTTGGCGTAAGTCAAAAGTCGTGATGACATCGTCATTTACAACTGCTGCAATACCGTGGGCCGTCTGTGCTTGCGTGGGGAACGCAAATGCAAATGGCATCATCATACCGAGTGCAAGAGCCTTCAAAAATTTTGGTGAAGAAAATTTCATTACCGTAAGTCCTTAAAATTTTGCCTTAACTAAGACATATTCAATTATTGTGCAACAGCATCCTTTGCATAAACACATAGCTAGCCGTCCTCCACCCAAGACAGAAATATCAGTCCGCATGATAGCACAAGTAAAGGTACAAACCAAGCGGCGACAACAGGTGGTAATGTACCTGTTTCACCAAATGCTCCAATTAAGTTATCAATAAAATAAACCCCGAACCCGAGCGCGCCACCTGTAATAAGCAGACGCAATGTGCCGCCTTCGCGGGCCATGTTCAATGATGCCCCAGCGGCGATAACCGCCATGGCAATGAGAGTTAACGGTAAAGCCAGTAATTTGTGCAAGTGCATAACGAGCCGGGTTGTATCAAACCCCGCATTCTTTGCTTTGATAATTTCAGCGTTTATTTGCCAAAATGGAGGATTTTTTCCAGTTTGTGATCTTGAGCGTAGTGTTTCCCAACTGATAGATGTTGTTCTTGAAATTGAAGTGAAATGCCGTGGTGCGTTGCCGTCTTCGTTTTCTGTCACATTTGACAATATCCAATATCCGTTTTTGGCAAGCTCAGCTCGCTCAGCATCAAACCTTGTAGAAAATTCGGTAAACCCATCTGGCGTAATTTCGAATGTATAAAATGTTGCATTAAAGAGTAGATGTTCTTCGATATTTGCCGATTGGGCATGGATAACTACATATCCATCTTCATTTCCCTCGCGCAACCAAATATCTTTTTCTAAAGATTTTTCTGGCACGTCCCCAGATGTAATCTTGTGCAAGACATCTTTGTGTTTAGCTTGGGTTAGTGAGGCGAGGGGGTTGAAGGCCATTGCCCACATTGCCCCTAAAAGTGCCGTTACAATCATTGCAGGCTTGAGAAACCGCCAAGCAGATAAGCCGGACGCACGCAGTACAATCAGTTCTGAATGCCTGTTCAAGCTAAAAAACGCACCCATGACACCAAATAATACAACAAATGGTATGGTTTGCTCAACCAGCATAGGCATGTTGAGAAAGGTAATGTAGAGAACGGCCAACATGGAGGCATCGGATTCGGATCCTAAATTGCGGGACGTTTCCACGAAGTCTACCAACATAATAATACTGGTAATGATTAAAAATGCCAACAAGATTGAGATCAATACCTGTGCGGCAATATATCTATTTAAGGTTGGCATTAGGCTGGCTCTCCATCATATATAGGTGAGCTTGGCTTGGGTTTGCGCAACCGGAAAATAGTTTGGGCGCGGCGGCTATGTAATAAATACCAAATTGCAAATATGGATATGAGGATTGGTAGCGCGTACTGGGCGACATTCATAGATGTGTCTTTTTCAGCAGCCGAAGCGATGGCAAAACCACTTAGACGCACAGTGAAGCCAAGCGCTCCCGCGATTGCCAAACGCCGCGCATAACCCATTTTTTGGTGTTCGCCGCGCGCAAGAAAGGCCAGAGCCAATAAAACCAAGGCATAATTATACAAAGGGGTGGCAAGGCGACTATGGCCTTCGGCCAAATACTCTTTTTTGTAGCGAATAACGGCGTAATCTGCCGGATCTGGTACGAAGAGTTCGTGTAAATACCTATCGGAAGTTTTCAAGCGTAGCACCGGATCCACAGCTAAAATTTCCGTGAGATCATATATGGTCTTGTCGAAATAAGTGATGTCCATACTGCCAATTTCATTCAGAAAAGACACATCACCATTATACAAAGTAAAGTGAGTTTTGCCCTCGGGAGAGGAACTTACCTGACCTTCTTTTGCGGTATAGGTCAAGGGAGTACCCGAACTCCGCTCATCATAAATGAGCACGTCGCGCAAAAGACCTGTGGGTAAGATTTCGCTGGCGTATAATGTCAAACCGCTAGAAGGCGTTGTAAATTCGCCGGCCTGTACCATGCGCGCAGCTACATCTGTGCGCACATCCAGCAAGGCCTGGCGCATTAAACGAAATGTATAGGGTTGGACAAATAAGTTGATTAGCAAGTGTGCAACCAAAGCATAGCTGGCAATACGAAGCGCAGGGCTGGCGATTTGCCACGGGCTAAACCCCGAAGCTTTGGTGACCACTAATTCACTGTCCATGTTCAAGCGGTTTAACGAATACAGCATAGCCATGAACACGGCGAGCGGCATGATGATACTAAATAATTGTGGAAGAGCCAGCACGGTAATATATAAAAATGTCACCGCCGATTGCCGGTTTTGGGTGATTAAATCAAGTGTCGATAAGCTTTGGGTGAGCAAAGCAAGCACAGACAGTGCCGTCAACGACAACAGTAATGGTGTGCGGGCTTGTCGCAGAAAATATTTTTGTATTAATTTCATAGACCCTTTTTACCGTAAAACTTTGCTATCGCTCAATTGAATGTGTTGCGTGTTCTAGCGCATACACATATAGTTTACCACTATCGACTCGCACTTAAACCTTTAAGTTTCAGTAAGAAACAAATTAACAATAATATTTATATTCATAAACAAGGAGTACCTCGTGAAAGTCAGTTTTATCAGCCCGGAAATCAAAGATGGTCACATTAAATCAATTGCCGTTTTACCTGTTTTCAAAGGTGCGAAAATATCTTGTTCTTACAAGGCCTATGACAAGCTTTCTAAAAAGCGTGTATCAATGGCGGCCAAAGCTGGTGGCGTTAATGGGAAGGCTGGAAAAAGTGTACAAATTGTGGGCCCTGACGGCACAAAAACCAACCGTTTATTGGTCACAGGATGCGGTATATTAGCCGATTTTAAAGCGGAAAATTTTGGTGCGCAGGTAACCAAGACCATGCTCATGAGCGGGGAAACCACATTGGTTATACATCTGGACGGGTATGATTTGTCGCCGACAGACGCCGCCCAGGCTGCGCTCGGTGCAGTGCTTGCATCCTACCGTTTTGATAAATACCGTACAAAATTAGCGGCGGATAAGAAGCCAAGCCTGAAGACGGTCAAGATAGCCATTGAAAATCCGGCTCAAGCTCGCAAGGCTTGGAACAATTTTTACGGACCCGTCGGCGAGGGTACCAATATGGCTCGTGATTTGGTTATGGAACCGGCAAATAAGCTATATCCAGTGAGTTACGCTGCGCGGATCAAGAAAATGGAAACGCAAAAAACAACAATGGGTTTGAAAGTGCAAATTCTCGGTGAAGCACAAATGAAAAAACTGGGCATGGGTGCTCTACTTGGTGTCGGGCAAGGCTCCCCTCGTGCATCGCAATTAGTGATAATGAAATGGAACGGCGGCAAAAAAGGCGCGAAGCCTGTATGTTTGGTCGGTAAAGGTGTAACCTTTGATACGGGCGGTATATCGCTCAAGCCAGGTGCTGGCATGTGGGATATGAAAGGCGATATGGGCGGCTCTGCTGCGGTTGTGGGTGCTATGCATACCCTGGCTGCGCGTAAGGCCAAGGCTAATGTTATCGGTATTGTTGGTCTGGTGGAAAACATGCCGGACGGTAAGGCACAAAACCCCGGTGATATTGTCACCTCTATGTCCGGCCAAACCATTGAAGTCCAAAACACGGACGCCGAAGGCCGTTTGGTGCTGGCAGATGCTCTTTGGTATGCCAAAGAAAAGTTTAAACCAAAAGCCATGGTCAATCTGGCCACTCTGACGGGTGCCATTATTACATGTCTTGGCCATGAGCATGCCGGCCTGTTTTCCAATTCAGACGAAATCGCCGAGCAGTTACAAACTGCGGCAGATAATTCCACCGAAGCCGTTTGGCGCTTACCTTTAAACGAAGCCTATGACAAATTACTCGATAACCCCAATGCGGACATGAAAAATATTACGGTGCCGGGCGCAGGTGCTGGCTCCATTACGGCGGGTCAATTTTTGCAGCGTTTTGTTGGTGATGTGCCGTGGGCGCATCTCGATATTGCAGGTACGGCTTGGAAAGCATCAAGGTCAGACCCACGCGAGCCGTCTTGGGCTACAGGGTTTGGCGCACGTCTCATGAACCGTTGGGTGGCTGATAATTACGAAGGCTAGTATTATGGGCCAACAAGCTGACAGGGTCGAATACTGGTTTTACCATTTGCAGCAAAGTGCTCTTGAAGCAGTACTGCCAGATATTTTGGAAAAAACCTTGGCCAAAGGCTGGCGGGCTTTAATCAAAATTGGGCCGTTAAATGGCGGCGCGGAAACAGAAATGCTCCGGTTGGACAAATTTTTATGGGCCTATAAGCAGGACGCATTTTTACCCCATGGACGCGATGATGAGCCGATGGCAGATGCACACCCTATTTTGCTGTCTTGTATTTGCGAAAAGTGTGAAAATGTAGATGTGGTTATTTTGGTTGGGGGGGCTGAAATGCAAGATGTCACAGCGGCCAAAAGATGTATCACAATTCTTGACGGCCGAAATGGTGAAGACAAGGCCGTTGCGCGCAAGCGGTGGAAATTGACAAAAGCAGCCGGACACGAAGCGGCCTATTGGCAGCAAAATGACCATGGGCGTTGGGTGCAACCAAATTTGTGAGTACACTACCTAGGTTATTATTGATTCGCTTAGGAGCAAATAATTGCGTTTTATAATATATATAATTGGGAGCAGTTTGCTGGCCGGTTTATTGGCTGGGTGTTTCACCTCCGGCGAGGGAGGACCACAAGCTAGGCCTAGGCCTAATCTCGGCCAATACCAAATTCCTGCGAACCAACGACCAGAGCCAACAAGGCGTATTCCGGACGATGATGTTTGCCGCTCTCAGTTATTTCTAGGGCTAATCGGTCAACACGAAGGCGGGATTGTGTTCGCGACGTTACCGGGACGTACCCGTGTTGTTAAGCCGGCTGAGTTGGAACTGGATGAAGACGATTTTTTGCAAGATATGCGCCCCGACCCTCCGCTTGTTGAAGTCAGGGAATATTTGTCAGGGCAAACACTTTACACACCTGCTATTAGAACAGTGACCCGCATAGATAATTTAGGGCCGATACTGCGTGACCGGATTACCATTGAATTGGATGCGGATGGTTATGTCAGAGAACTGAGCTGTCGTTAGGCTGCAAATTTAGCTTTATTTTTTGCCAGCGCTAAATGTAATACTTTCATCTCTTTTTTGAAAAACTTCAATTGGCGAAAAGCAATGCGAAGGTCTCTCTTCGTGTAACTCGAGAGTAAATGCCCGCATGATTTAAAAGCTTGAGCCCTATTCATACCGCGCAGTGTGAAATACATTGCCAATATAAAAGCAGCTCTGTTTTCTTTGGAGTTGAAACTGAGCATTTTTTTCTGACCACGGTTCATAGGGCAAAAGAAATGGCCAAGTCCCATAATCGCACCGCCCATAATGTATAAATCTCTATTGGGTGTTTCTTGGACAAATATGGGTTTGCGGCTCGTTTTATGCAGCATATCGGATAGCTTATTGACAATACGGTAGTTAATATACCCTGGTGTTTCGGCTGTATCGTCATTGTAATAGAAAACGGGTTGTCCGTAATCATCGACATAATATTTTTCGTCGTGACGGGCACTATGTATTTCTGTCAGTCGGTTTTGCTGGGTTCTCCCTTTGCGTCTGGTAACCAGTTGGTCAGGCTGGATCATGAACTCAATGGGCATGTTGTCCATGTTACACCAGTTTTTGAACTCACGGAAACGGCGCTCTATCCAGATAGCCTGTAAGGTTTTTTCTGCTGGCGGCGCGGCTTTGAAAAATTCTGCTTCAGATTCGGGGAATAAAATTTCGTCTGGCAGTCCGTGCCTAGGCACAAAACTGTCAATAAACCACTCGAAAACATTGATAAGATGTATGGCTGTGGTTCCGCTGACCACTCCTACGCCCATATATATCTGTCGCATATCCCACCCAGACTTAAGACGTTTCCCCAACCATCTTACATTTTTTTCACCGCCGTTTCGTAACGCTCGGAAGCATTTAACCAACGGTTTTCCTGATTTTCCAATTCTGAAAGAAGATATACACGTTTTTGGTTTAATTTAACAGCCTTATCGCGATTATTGGTAAACAAATCGGAAACGGCTAGTTGTTTATCTATGTTTTCAACCTTTAGGCGAGTCTTGGCGATGCTTTTTTCCAGATCAGCTATTTCTTGCTTTAAGGGTGCCACTGCTTTGCGGGCATCGGCACCTGCACGGCGTTCTTTGCCCTTGGTTTTTTTCTTGCCCTTTTTGCCAGAGCCAGAGGTCCTGTGTTTTTCCAGTTGGATACGGCGATAGTCGTCCATATTGCCCTCGAAGGCAGAAATGCCGCCGTCCTCAACCACCCAGAGACGGTCGACTACAGTTTCCAGCAAATTCCGATCATGAGAGATGAGAAGAACGGCACCTTCATAGGTGTTAAGGGCTTTGGTTAGCTCGCCCCGACTGTCCATATCCAAATGATTGGTAGGTTCGTCGAGCACCAAGAGATGGGGCGCATTAAAGCTGATAATAGAAAATAAGAGCCTTGCTTTTTCGCCGCCGGATAAATCAGCTGCAATGGTTTCTGATTGTTCGCGCCCGAGCCCAAACCGTGCAAGCCTTGCTCGTCTTTGGGCTTCGGTCGCATTTGGCATCAATTCGATTACATGGTCTAGGGCGCTGTGCTGCATGTTGAGGGCATCGACTTCGTGCTGGGCGAAATAGCCGATTTTAAGTTTTTTATGACGGCGGATATGTCCTTCCTGGGCATCCAACATGCCGAGAATCCCCTTGGCAAATGTAGATTTACCTTCACCGTTCTTGCCCAATATGCCGATACGGTCATCTTGGTCGATATTGAGGTTGACGCCACTTAAAATACTGACGCCTTCTTCGTAGCCAAGAGCGGCGTCATCAAAGCGCACAATAGGTGGGCTTAAAGCTTTTTCCGGGCTCGGGAGGTCTATGGGCGGTATTGGATCGCTAATAATAGTAGCGACAGGTTTCATTTTCTCCAGACGCTTGACGCGGGACTGGGCTTGTTTGGCTTTGGAAGCCTTAGCGCGAAAGCGTTCGACGAAACTTTCAAGGTGGCGTCGCTCTGCGTCTTGTTTGCTTCGCATAGACATTGAAAGACGCTGTTGCTCAGCTAATTTCACTTCAAAAGCATTGTAATTTCCCGGATAATTAAACAGCTTGCCACCTCTAAGATGCGCAATATGGGTCACGGCAGAATTGAGAAAATCCCTATCATGGGAGACAATAAATGCTGTACCCGGATAGGTCTTGATATGTGCCTCTAGCCAGACCGTACCTTCAATATCCAGATAATTGGTAGGTTCATCAAGCAAAAGCAGATCAGGAATAGCGAACAACATAGCGGCCAGTGCAACGCGCATACGCCAGCCGCCCGAAAACTCGCTACACGGTTTTTGCTGCTCTTCGCCTGTAAACCCAAGGCCAGAGAGAATAGATCCGGCGCGCGCCTCGGCCGTATAGGCATCTATATCGGATAGGCGTGTGTAAATATCTGCTATTCGTGTCGGGTCTGTTGCAGTTTCCGCCTCTAGCATGAGAGCGGCGCGTTCCGTATCTGCGCCGAGCACGGTTTCCATGAGGCTCTGCGGGCCAAACGGTACTTCTTGGTCAACACAGCCAAGCCGCGCACCTTTGCGCAAGCGTACCGAACCGCCGTCGGGACTGAGCTGATTTTTAATAAGATTAAACAGGGTAGATTTGCCCGTACCGTTGCGGCCAACAAGCCCGACTTTCGAACCTGGGGAGATAGCAAGCGTCGCTTGGTCAAACAGCATGCGCCCTTCGATGCGAAATGTAAGGTCATTTATGTGTAACATAGCTCTTCACAGATGAATTTTTGCTCGTTATAGAGCGTTCAAACCAAAACACACCCCCTAATTAGAGGAATTTAATATGTCACTCCAAAGAACATTTTCAATCATCAAGCCAGACGCAACCAAACGCAATCTGACCGGTAAAATCAATGCCATCATCGAAGAAGCCGGTCTACGTATCGTTGCCCAAAGACGCATCCGTATGACGGAAGCGCAAGCTCAGAATTTTTATAAGGAGCACGCAGAGCGACCGTTTTACGGCGAATTGGTTGAATTCATGACATCTGAACCTGTCGTTGTTCAGGTTCTTGAAGGTGAGAATGCCATTAAACACTACCGCGACGTAATGGGCGCGACCAATCCTGCAGACGCCGAAGCCGGCACCATCCGCGCAGAATTTGCACTCAGCCTTGGTGAGAACAGTGCCCACGGTTCAGACAGCGAAGCATCTGCCGAACGTGAAATTGGCTGTTTCTTCTCAGAGGCTGATATTGTAGGTTAGGTAGTTAGATAAATTCAATTTTATTAAGGGTGTGCCAAGTTTTGGTGCACCTTTTTTATCTGTTGATGACAATCGAGCTGGCCAGTTGCTTGTCAATGCTCAAATCGCTGACGAACGGAATGACCAAAGGATATGAAATACTGGCCGTAATATTGGCATAATCCGCGCCATATTTATTTTCAAATGTAGTGGTTACGGTAATTGTGGAATTTTCTGAATTATAAATATTGTTATTGACGATTTGTGTGATGTCAGAGTTTGTCGGGTCTTGCCGCAGCAATACTTCCCGAACCGATAAATCCAAAGAATTTTTCGTCATGGCAATATCGTAAAACGCCATAGAAATCTGCATTGTCCCGATCAATATAGCCAAAACGGCGGGAATGACCATGGCGGCTTCTATTGCGGTTGTGCCGTCTATGTTTTTAATAAGGTGCTGAGTTTTATAGTGTTTACTCATATTATTTCCGGCCTTCCCACTTACTGAATGCGTACCGAGACGGTTTTGTTTAGAGTGATATCTCGATAAAGGCCGTCAGTGGTATAATCTATGGATAGGCTTACTAATACTCGCTCAGTTGAGCCATCACTACATGTGAGAGAACATTGTTCAACTGTCTCCAACGTCGTTGAGCGAACGCTATAGGGTAAGGGGGTACCTTGGCCGGCATCACCAGAAAGTGCAGCCGCATTTGGACATGCGCAAGTCGTTGCAATGGCAATATCTGATTGTGCTAAAGTACCCTCAAACGAGTCTACAATAACGCTTTTAAGGTTAGTTTCATTTCTGCCGCCTTGTAATAAATACTGCGATGCTGCTCTTGTAGAAGATGTAAGATTTTGCCCGGAATTAATAGCTACACCCATGTCTATTGTACCAAATAGCACTGGTGCAAGGATTAGCGGAACCATAATGGCGGTTTCTACTGATGCTGTGCCAGCATTATTGGCACGGTAATTTCTAATTAGTTTGTGAAATTTACTCAACATCATTTATTCCACCACATAAACGCTTGATAGTGTTGGTGCTTCAAGGCCAAATGTGCTCTCGCATTGTGTTAACTCGAAATCTGCATTACCCTTCATGTCAACCGTATCTGCGATTAACATTGAGCATGCGCTGGCTAAATCTGTGTTACCGCCGAACCAAACATTTTGACCTGGGAAATAAATAAGGCCTTCAATTGATGTGGATGATCCGCCGTTCAGTTTGACTGTTGTACCGCCTGGTTGTGTGGCAGGATCGCTGAAAATTGCAATGCCTTTATAGTCTCCGGACGTCGGTGCTTCGATTATTATTGATGCACCGCCGTTTAGACCACTGAGTGTTGCGCCGTTCACTAAGAAGATACTGACGTCACTACCTTCTAGCGTTGCAATACTTCCGATAAATTTTACATCTATGCCGTCGAAAAGGTAATTGCCTGGGTCGAGTGAGTATGTACCTTTGATGGTCATATTGCTACAATAGCGCCCTGCATCTAAAGCGTAATCCCATTTACCAGTTTTTACAGGCGTCTTGCAAAGTGGATAATCTGTAACATTGGGTACAACAATGTCCGCATAAGGGTCTTCATAGAGCTTTGCACCAGTTTTGGCTGAGCCGCAATTTAGTGTTGCGTGATCTTCTGCACCGATTATTCCGCCAACAGTTGCCAAGCAATCAGCTGTAACGGAAGAGGACCCGCCCAAATCAATTGCCGAGCCACTGGAGGAATTTGCCGCCAAAGAACAATTAGGTAAGTTAGCATTTACAGAACCAGTTATTCCGATAGCGCCGGACGCAGATGAATTGAGGGCGAGCACACAAGCTTGATGTGTTTTAACAAGAGAGGCAACGGCACGCACATTATACGTAATTCTATCGTCGCCAAAAAGCGCACTGAAGAACTGGTTGCCTTTTTGCGTGATATTAACCTCGACGGATTGTTCCGCTATATATGACCCGGTTAAAGCCGGAGAGTTGACGGTAATACTGCCTATGGAGGGGTCATAACCATTTTCCAGCGCGTCGAGTTGAGAGGACGTTTTGGCAGCATTATTCGTTGAACTGGCCAATTCTAAAGCCCCAGCATAAGCGGCCATATCAGCTGTTATCTGAAGGTCAGATTTAGATTTATACCAATACCCTGCTTCCAGAGCGATGCCCAATATACCAATGAGAGAAGTTATACAAAGTGCAATAATAGGCATGGTTACGCCAGAAGTGTTCTTGGCAAAGCGTTTAAAAAAAGATTTCATAACCAATATTTCCGGTGTTCATCACCTGCAAAAACCGTATGTGACACACTACAATTTGCCCCACTGACACCCGTCCAATCATTATCACAGTAATACTATATAAAGCGGATGAATGAAAACCTCTTCAATAGCTATGCTTACCAAAGGCTAAAATAGTCGAAACAAAGGTGCAAATGAAAACACCGCAGGTAATACCTGCGGTGTTTTATCAATATTTTGCCCAGAAAATTGCGATTTAACGCTTAACCCGGATGACTTCGGTTATCACCTTTTGGCTTATGGCGTTGAGAGCTGTGTTCAAGTCGTCTGCATCGGACGCAAGGATATAGTGATCGGCATCTGTCGCGCAGCCGGATAGCAAGGCTTGCGCTCTGTCGACTTCGTCTTGAGATACACTGCCGCCTGCTACCAAATGATAACCAATCGTATACACAGTTACGCCCGCCGCTTTCATGCTTGTACAAGCCGCCAACGAGCGCTCATCGCTTTCATAAGTCGTTGCCCAGCCACAATTTCCTTGAATATCGTAAGGGCCACCTGATGCGGGGTAATGGATAACCCAATGGTCGAACCATGAACGATAGGATGTATAAACAGTGTTCCAGTTGCGATAGGTGTCAACCCAATATTCGTCCACAGAAATGGTTGAACACACCCATTCAGTTTCTGGATTATTGGCACCGTCTGACATGAAAACCATGAATTTGATAGGATCGTCAGTACCGTTTAAAGCAAAATGGACGGCATCTTCTAAGGCAAAGGCTGCGGCGGCAGCCTCTAATGAGCCACTGGAATCCGTACCGTATTGCGTATGCATGCGCGTAATTTCGCCGTTGGTAAGTGATCCCCAATCTGCTGGAACGTCTTTGTTGGTAATGATACCGTCATCGGATATAAAAGGGTAACGCCCACTATAATCTTGTGAATATGGCCATAATGCCGTCCGGTAAACATCATTTGCATCGCTATTTATGGTTTCTAGTGTCTCCATAAAGCTAGTCATGCTGGTTTTTAATGCACTTAGTTTATTCTGGCCAGCGGCGTCGCTCCAGCCCATAGAACCAGAATTGTCGACGGCAAAAAACACACTTGCTGGCGTCCCTTCTTGTTGTGCATAGGCCACATCAGAGGACGCAGAAAACGGAATGGAATCTACGCCAAGTGCAGCTGCAAATGCAGTTTGGTAAGTGCCCGATACAGTCGCGCGCGCCAATAAATTGTTAAGTTCGTCGCCGTCGTCGTCCACGTCATACTCTACGCTACCGACCATTGAGTTTGTAAAATCATCCGTTGGGCCACCTAAATGTCTGTATGAATAACTCTGCCCGTCCTCATATCTGTCTTCATTACCAGTATCTACGGCAATAGAAGCAGTAAGTGCCATATTATCGGCTGCCATCTGGGCTATTTGTTTGGCTTTGCTTACCTGGTTAACATCATAAGCAGCGCCGACAGTTATAACTGTACCGATGCCGATAACGCCCCAGACCATGGCCATACTGCCTGCTGTATCGGTTAAAAACCTTTTGAGGGCACGCTTTTGTTTTGTAAACAAATCCATAGCAAATCCTGACATCCACATAATTCAATTTGAACGTCAGGTTTATCTCAAAAGGTTTGTTAACTCCTCAAGAAGAGTAGTTACTCACGGGTTAATTGTGAGGTTTGCAAAAATATGGTAAACGAAATCTTAAGGCATGAATTATCGCTTGATGCGGATAACCTCTTTCATGATTTCCTCGCCGATATCGGCCAGGGTTTCGTTTAAGTCGCTTGCATTTTCGGCCAAAATATAATGATCAGAGCTACTTGCACAAGCCGCGAGCAGGGTCTGAGCACGGTCTACCTCATCTTGGGAAACCCAATATCCGCTATTCCTGCCAGCTTTGAGATGATAACCAATTGTGTAAACCGTAACACCTGCATCTTTCATGGTCTCACATGCTTCAGCAGATAACGCGTCACTACTATATGTGGTTTCCCAATCGCATTGTTCTCTATCTTCGTAACGCCCTGGCGTCGCAGGGTAATACCGCCAGTTCCTTGTATTTCTCGGGCGGGAATATCTAATCCTTCTCCCTTTTTTCCAATAGGCTCTCTCTCCGCGAACCCACCTTCTGACAGTTTCACAAACGCGTTCTTGCCTAGGGTTGTTGGCACCGTCAGACATAAAAACCATGAACAATATAGGCTCGTCTTCTTGGTTTTTTGCTTCGTGTATATCAGCTTCTTTCGTGAATGCATTTGCTGCTGCTTGTAAAGCACCACTGGAATCTGTTCCGCCTTGAGTATTCATTCTGGTGATTTCGCCATTGCTCAACGGGCCCCAATTGGGGCTGACAACTTTGTTGGTAATAATGCCGTCATCCGTAATATACGGGGATCTTCGATTGTAATCCTGCGAATATGGCCAAAGTGCCGTTCTATATACATCATTATCGGTTGTGTTAATAGTTTCAAGGATGTCCATGAAACCTTTCAAACTACTCTCCAGACCTCGCAACTTTTGTACACCAGCCGCGTCCGTCCAGCCCATTGACCCAGAATTGTCTACCGCGAAGAAAATACTGGCTGGTGTGCCTTCCCGCGCAGCATAGGACACGTCCGAACTGGCTGCAAACCGAATGCCTTCATAGCCAAAAGCACTCATGAATGCGGGTTTGTAAGTGCCTTCCACATTTGCCCGCGCCAATAGCCGAGATTTGTCGGATGAGGATTTTCCGATATTTTTCGGATCCTTATCATCTACAATGTCGTAGGCGACATAGCCGACTATGGATTTCGTAAAATCGACCTCTGGACTGCCTAGTGCTTGATAATTATAGCGCTTATTGTGTTTGTAACGGGATGTATTATTCGTATCAACGGCGATCGAAGCGGTGAGAGCCATATTATCAGCAATCATTTGAGCGCCTTGTTTGGCTTTCGTTATTTGTGTCATGTCATAAGTTGCGCCAACGGCAAATGTTACGGCCATCATGGACATAGCCCATGTGATGGCAATACTACCGGCATCGTTTTTCAGCGCTGCTTTAAGCGTATAGAATTTTGTAAACCTGAAATTCACAATAGACCCCTAGCCAAGTAAAAATAGTTCCACTTATGGTGGCATTTATACACCTTATGTGTTAAAAAGGGATTGGGAAATATAATGAACAAAGTAACAATTATGGCGTTAATTGCACAATGGCCTACTCACTATAACAATGATTTCGCCACAGTTTTCAAGACGGCCGGGTAGAGAATATGTTCTTGCTGTAGGACTTTCCTTGCAAGGGTCCCGCTTGTATCATCAGAAGAAATATAAACTTTTGACTGTGCGATAATTGCGCCTGTATCCATACCCTCATCTACATAATGAATAGTACAACCATGTTCAATTTCCCCAGCTTCTATGGCACGTGCGTGTGTATGTAAGCCTTTAAATTTTGGCAGTAAAGACGGGTGGATATTGATCTGCCGTCCCAGCCATTTCCTGACAAACCACGGGCTAAGGATACGCATAAAACCTGCATTACAAATAAGTTCGACATCGTGTTCGCGCAGAACTTTATCCATAACTTGTTCGAAGGCTTTGCGAGTTTTGAAACCTTTGTGGTCAACACAGATAGTTTTAATACCGAGTGCTGTAGCCTTTGCAATGCCGTCTGCATTTGGTCTGTTGCTTATTACCAGCACTATTTCTGCCGGATAGTTTTTGGCCTGTGCCGCTTCAACTAAGGCAACCATATTGGAGCCGCCGCCGGATATAAGAATGGCTGTTTTTAGCTTTACGTTTGAGCCTTTTAAGTTTGAGATGGGCATAACTCGCCGATAATATAAGCTTTGCCAGAATCTGTCATGGGTTCGGTGTTTAGTACGTCAAGAACATCGACGGCCCTATCTTTGTCCACACACAACACCATACCGAGCCCACAGTTAAAAGCGCGGCGTAGCTCTGCTTCTTCCACACCGCCGGTTTCTTGTAGCCATGTAAATACGGCTGGGCGCGGCCAGGCACTAAAATCAACCTTAGGGCTAAGATGTTTTGGAAGCATGCGCGGAATATTATCGGTAATGCCACCGCCCGTGATATGGGCAAGACCCTTGATTAAACCTTGCCGCACCAATGGCATCAAAGTTTTAACATAGATTTTTGTCGGGGTTAGTAGGGCTTGTGCCAAGGTTGTTTCTTGCGCAAATGGGGCAGGGGTATCCCATGCAAGCCCTGAAATATCAACAATTTTACGGATAAGTGAGTAGCCGTTAGAATGTGGCCCGCTTGAGGGCAGTCCAATGAGAATATCGCCGCTACGCATATCACCTTCCCTAGGCAGCAGTCCGCCGCGTTCAGCCGCGCCGACAACAAAACCGGCCAAATCGAAATCGTCACCCCCGTACATGCCTGGCATTTCCGCCGTTTCGCCACCGATGAGTGCACAGCCGGATTGGCGACACCCTTCCGCGATACCGGATATAACCAGAGCCGCAATGTCTGGCGTCAATTTGCCTGTCGCGTAATAATCGAGGAAAAACAGAGGTTCTGCACCTTGTGCCAACACATCATTGACACACATAGCGACCAGGTCAATACCAACAGTTCCGAGCCTACCGCTATCAATAGCTATACGAAGTTTCGTACCGACACCGTCCGTACCTGATACCAAAATAGGGTCGCTAAACCCGGCAGCCTTTAGATCAAATGCACCGCCAAATCCGCCGAGCATTGCGTCGGCACCTGGACGGCGGGTACTGGCTGCAAGAGGTTTGATAGTGTCGATAAGCGTTTCGCCCGCATCGATATCAACGCCTGCATCTTTGTAGCTTAGCTGGGGCTTTTGCCGAGATTGGGGAGATGTTTTTTCGCTAGACATGATTCGCCTCATCTATTTCCCGCTTAATGGGGCAGGTACGGCTATAACTCAAGCCCGCAATACGTTATTGACCCGCAATACGCTCTTGAACTGTAAATCAGGACGATTCGGGTCTTTAAATTGCCGTATTTTCAGCTAGAGTGATGCAAATCATGTGAGGTATTTATGTTTTTACGCATTTTGACGGCTTTGCTGTTTGTTTTTAGCTCGGTTTTAGCTTTGAGCGTTAATGCACAGGCCGCAGACCCGTTTACCGTAAGCGGAGTACATGTGGATGCAACCGCAGAAAATGCTTTGGTGGCACAAACTGAAGCTATAGCGCGGGGCCAAGTGACAGCAGCCAATATACTGGTCGAGCGTATGAGCTTGGCAAGTGAACGTCGTGCTAAAGGCTTTGCGGGGGTCTCTGCCGAAGACGGGCCGCGCATGATCAGAGCTTTGGAAATTTCCAATGAGAAACGGTCGGCCAACCGATATCTCGGCGATATTAGCGTGGCTTTTAACCGTTCGGCGGTTGAGCAATATATGCGCGCCAAAGGCTTGCGGATCATTGCGACCCAATCCCGTAAACGCTTGGTTATTCCTATTGTGCAAGGCCAAGATTTATGGGAGCAAAACCTGTGGAGCGATGCTTGGCAACAGGCAAATATTGAACATGCACTGACCCCTATGCAGACTATAACACCGAATATTGATGTACTGCGCATTATCCAGAACCCCAATTCTAGTGCTCTGAATATGCAAAAGCTAAAAGACATTGGTCGGGTGTACGGCTTGCAACAAATTTTGATCGTTAATGCAACCGGGGAAGGCACTGGCTATTCGGCCACAATACAAGATATCGCAATAGATACTGAAACCAATCGTTATCTTGGTCGTGTGCGCGGCTTGACTGCGGCGGAAACCATGACGAAAGTGGTGCAAAAAGTCGAAGACGAATGGAAAGTAAGTGCCGTAACTGCCGTCAATGCAGAAACTGTCATATTACCCGTATCGGTTTTATACCGCACACATACAGAATGGGTTGGCCTTAAGGATATCATTAATGGGTCTGCGCAAATTCGCTCCGCTCAATTAGAGGCCGTCTCAAAATCCGGCGCATTAATGTCATTGCATTACGGTGGTGATATAGAGCGACTGCGTAACGAATTGGCGTTCAAGGGTGTATCCTTGCGAGAAGACGACCAATTGGGTATGGTTCTGACCCGCACGGGTTACCGCTAAACGCAGTTGCCCAAGGAAATAAGCATGAAGGCATGACTAAGCAATTCCCGTTAGATTTAATCTTGGCTCCGAACAAAAGCGCAAAGGCTTTTGTGAACGGCGATGCAAATGCGGAAGCGGTTGCGGCATTGGCCGATACGGCAAACTGGGCTAATAATATTCTGGCCGTCATAGGCCCCAAGGGCAGCGGTAAAACCCATCTCGGTTATATTTGGGCCGAGCGGCACAAGGCTATTATTTTGGACGGTCGCAAGGGGTTCGTCCCCCGTCAAGATTATCGGGGCAGGGCCTTATGGATCGACGAAGCATCCCTTGCAGATGAATATACCTTGTTCACCTTGATAAATTTGACAATAACGGGGGAATTAAAAGCGTTGTTGTTCAGCGATCAAAACATGCCGTCTGATTGGGATGTACAATTACCAGATTTGCATTCCCGCCTCAAAAACATTCAAGCCGCGCGCATTCAAGAACCTGATGAAGACCTGCTTAAGGCTATTATCACCAAACTGTTTATGGATAGAGGCCTTAAAGTCTCTGATAATTTAATAGATTATCTGCTCGTTCACGCAGATAGATCGGTGGATAGCTTACGGAATTTAATCCGCGCCCTAGACAAACAAGCCGCAACAGAAAAAGTCAACGTAACGCGGAGCTTTACAGCGAAATATATGACCAAATTCAAACAAGGAAATTTGTTCTAAAAAGGACAGTCCGTCTTGAACTCCAAATGTGTGCCGCCGTCTGGATGACGGAAACTTAGTGTATTTGCATGGAGATGCATGCGTGGTGCTGCATTAAAAGCATCGTCGTGGGCGTAAAGGTTATCACCCAGAATTGGGTGTCCCAGTTCCAGCATGTGGACACGGAGTTGATGGGAACGTCCCGTTTTTGGGTTGAGGCGCACCCTGGTTATGTCGCCATTGCTCTCGCATATTTCCCATTTGGTTTCGGCCGGTTTACCGATCTTAAAATCTACTTTTTGCAACGGTCGGTTCGGCCAATCACAGATGAGCGGTAAGTTTATGACACCGGCCTTCTCACTCGGCTTTCCCCAAATGTCCGCGATATAGGTTTTGCTGATCTGGCGGTTTTCAAACTGTAATCCAAGATGGCGGTGGGCATGGGGCGTGCGGGCCAAGACCATGATACCGCTTGTCGCAGTGTCGAGGCGGTGGATGATGCGGGCTTTTGGGAATTGTGCTTGTATTCGGGCTTCGAGGCAGTCTTGCAGATGTTCATATTTGCCCGGTACGCTAAGCAATCCGGCAGGTTTGTCGACAATGAGGAATTGCTCGTCCGCATGAATAATTTTTACGTCATCTTGCGGTGGGTCATAGGTGAACGGGCGCACGGAGTTTCTTCGCCTTATTCCGTTTGGGGGTCACATGCGACTGCGATAACTTTCTGGTCTTTCAGGGTCAGACTAATTTCACCGTTCAGCATTTTAAGGGCATCATCCCCAAACACTTCGCGCCGCCATCCGCTAAGCGCACGTACTTCTGCCTTTGCGCCAAATGCGGCTAGATCTGTAAGATCGGATACATTGGCGATCAAGCGCGGGGCAATACCCACATATTCAGTTTTTAGTCGGAGCAATGTTTTTAGCATGTCAACGCTCGGCCCAAGCCCTGGCGGCATTTGTTTGGCGCGGGTGGTCTGCGGTGCATAATGGGCAGAGTTGGCTATGGCTTTTTGTACATCACTGATTAAATTTTCGGCGGTTTTACGATTTGCAAATCCGTTCGGAATTCCGCGTACATTGGCCAGTTCTTTGACGGTTTTCGGTTTGCGCTGGGCAATGACATAAATGCCGTCGTCTTTTAATATCCTACCTCGCGGTACGTCTTTGGCTTGTGCCTCGCGCTCGCGCCATGCAGCGGCGGCTCTAAGAGCGGCTAGATAGTCTTGTCTGAACATGCGGGGCTTTAAGCGCTTCCAGGCTTGCTCCGGTTCGAAATCGTATAGCTGGGCATCCATCATGGTTTCCATTTCTTCGCGCACCCAAGCCATGCGGTTCTTGGCCTTAAGTTCCCTGCACATGCCCGGATACAAATCCCGTAAATGGGTGACATCGCCCAGTGCATAGGAAAGTTGGTTGTCGGAAAGTGGACGCCGTGCCCAATCGGTAAAACGTGCACCTTTATCAAGTGTAATCGCAAGGCGGCCTTTGACCAGTGCCAGATAACCGACATTTTCACCGAACCCCAAAGCCATGGCGGCTATCTGGGTGTCAAAAATCGGGGTCGGGACGGCATTAATCAGCTTATAGAAAATCTCCATGTCTTGACGTGCCGCATGCATAACCTTTTCAAGTTTTTTATCGGCCAGTAGAGCCAGAAATGGTGATAAATCTATGCCTTTGGCCAGTGGGTCTAATATGGCCTCATCGTCCGGTGTCGCCATCTGGATGAGGCAAAGCTGCGAGTAGAATGTGCGCTCGCGCATAAACTCCGTATCGAGAGCAATAAAGGGGGCGGATTTGGCATTTTTGCAGAATTTTGCAAGAGAATCAGTTGTTGTTATTATTTTCATGCGCCCGCATAGCAGGGCGTTGCGATGAGGTCACGGATAAAAAACCCGGCAGTGTGAAATATGGCAACGGAACATGTCGTTTAAGTTTTACAACCATAATATATCTGGTTAGGGCTATCTAAGCTTAATCATTTATATAATCGTGGGACTATTCCTATAATATTCTTGAAAATGAGCAGTAAGTAAACTATTTATCCATATAATTTTTAAAAAGGTGGGATGATTCCCATATTTATATGACCCAAATAACTGAGTTAATTGTCCGCGCCGAGGCACTTGCAGATGTGAGTGGGCAGTCTTTGTCGACTATTTCGCGTAAACTTATGAATGACGGTAAGGGCATTGCCCGGCTTAAATCTGGCGGCCAGTGTACATTGAGGACTTTGGAAAAAGCTTTCACGGTTTTGGAGGGGTTGGAGCAGAAGGTTACGCTGCAGAAACAATACGACCAGAAACAAACCGGCCTGTACAAAAACAAATTGACCCACTTACAAAGGCTGGAAGCCGAGAGCATCCACATCATGCGGGAGGTGGTTGCCCAGTGTGCGAACCCTGTCATGCTCTATAGCGTTGGTAAGGATAGCTCGGTTATGCTGCATCTGGCGCTGAAAGCTTTTTACCCCGCCAAACCACCATTTCCGCTTTTACATGTGGATACAGGTTGGAAGTTTAAAGACATGATCGCTTTTCGCGACCGCCGTATCAAAGAATTAGGACTTGAGCTTATTGTCCATACCAATGCGGACGGGATAAAGCAGGGTATTGGTCCATTTAGTCACGGCCCCGATGTCCACACAGATGTCATGAAAACCCAAGGGTTAAAACAGGCGCTGGATCAGTATAATTTCGATGCAGCATTTGGCGGTGCGCGCCGCGACGAAGAAAAATCCCGTGCCAAAGAACGCGTGTTTTCGTTTCGCACGGCAAACCACCGTTGGGATCCGAAAAACCAAAGACCAGAGCTTTGGTCGATCTACAACACCCGCGTAAGCAAAGGGGAGAGCATGCGGATATTTCCCCTGTCCAACTGGACGGAAGCCGATATCTGGCAATATATCTTAAAAGAGAAAATCCAAATACCTGATTTATATCTTTCGGCCAAACGTCCGGTAGTCGAGCGGGGCGGCGTCCTGATAATGGTCGACGACGATCGTATGCCTATTGGTAAAGACGAAATCATCAGTGAGAAAATGATCAGATTTCGCACGCTTGGTTGTTATCCTCTGACGGGTGCGATTGAGAGCGCCGCCACAACGCTGAGCGATGTTATCCGCGAGACATTGTTATCGCGCACATCCGAGCGCCAAGGCCGTGTTATTGACGGGGATTTTGGCAGCAGCATGGAAGACAAAAAGCAAGAGGGGTATTTCTAATGACCCTTCACGCCAATACAGACATGGCCACATATCTACGTGCGCAAGAAAACAAAAGCTTATTACGGTTTATCACTTGCGGCAGTGTCGACGACGGGAAATCGACACTGATCGGACGCTTGCTCTATGATAGTCAGCATATTTTTGACGACCAGTTATCGAATATTGAAGCAAACGAAACCTTGGATTTGGCACAGCTCGTTGACGGGTTGGCGGCAGAGCGCGAACAAGGCATCACCATTGATGTAGCCTACCGCTATTTTGCAACCGATAAACGCAAATTCATCGTCGCCGACACACCGGGGCATGTGCAATATACCCGTAACATGGCTACGGGCGCGTCGACAGCAGATTTGGCAGTTCTTCTGATTGATGCCAGGAGCGGTGTGCAAGAGCAAACGCGGCGCCACGCATATATCACCTCTTTGCTCGGCATCAAACATGTGGTGGTGGCCATAAACAAAATGGACTTGGTCGCGTTTTCACAAAAAATATTTAACCAGATAGAAGAAGATTTCCGCGCTTTTGCAGATGGTTTGAGCTTCACGGATATTCGCTGTATCCCAATTTGTGCCTTGGACGGTGACAACGTCGCGCAACCATCCATGCGCATGCCCTGGTATCGGGGGCAGGACTTACTGTCTACGTTAGAAAATGCCGAGATAAGCGGGAGCGAAACACCGGCCAATTTTCGTATGCCCGTGCAGTGGGTTAATCGTGGTATCAACCATAGCAGCCGTGATTTTAGGGGCTATGCGGGAACAATTTGCGCCGGAGAGATTTACACAGGTGATGAAATCATTGTCGCGCCGTCTGGCAAAACTGCCCACATCAAAGAAATCGTTACCATGGATGGTAGTCTCGACCATGCCGAAATCCATCAGGTCGTTACCCTGACACTGGACAAAAAACTGGATGTTTCCAGAGGCGATTTTATCTGCAGTAAAAAATCCATACCGCAGCACTCAGATCAATTCCAGGCCAGTATCTTATGGATGGGCGCGGATAAATTATTTCCCGGGCGGAGCTATTTGCTCAAGACCTGTAATCATACTGTGCCTGCATCGGTGACCGCGCTTAAATATGCAGTGGATGTTGACGATTTCTCCCATATATCCGCCAAAACATTGCAGCTCAACGAAATCGGTGTGTGTAATTTATCGCTGGGTAAATCTATCGTATTTGATGCTTACGCAAACAACCGGACTATGGGCAGTTTTATCCTGATTGATCGCCGTACAGGCGAAACCGTGGCGGCGGGCATGCTGAATTTTTCATTGCGCAGGGCTTCCAATTTAACCTGGCAAAAACTTGAAGTCGGCAAGGTTGAGCGAGCCGAGCAAAAACACCAAAAGCCAGCAGTGCTCTGGTTCACTGGGCTGTCGGGGTCTGGTAAATCCACTATCGCTAATTTAGTTGAAAAACGCCTGTTTGATATGGGTAAACATACTTATACTTTGGACGGTGATAATGTCCGCCACGGCCTTAACAAAGATTTGGGTTTCACAGATGCTGACCGCATTGAAAACATCCGCCGTATCGGCGAGACGGCTAGGCTTATGGCCGATGCAGGCTTGGTGGTACTGGTATCATTTATCTCGCCGTTCACCGCAGAACGCGATATGGCACGCAGATTATTAGGCGGCGAGTTTATAGAAATCTACGTCAATACGCCGCTAGCTGTGGCGGAGAACCGCGACGTAAAAGGCCTGTACGCCAAAGCCCGCGCCGGCGAGATAAAAAATTTCACCGGCATAGACAGCGAATACCAAGACCCTGAAAATCCAGAAATAGTCGTCGATACGGTAAGCTTGCCCCCAGAACAATCCGCGGAAAAAATTGTTGCGTACTTGGAAAAACACGGATTTATTGAAGTTGGGGAGTAGGTTATGACAAATGATAAAAACCAATATGCGTATGATAAAGCAAAGTGGCATTATGGAGCTGATAATTTTCCTTCAAACCAGCCTAATCTGTTTGGGTTTGTGCACACAGGATTTTTTCTGACATGGCTGGCTGAAAACGGCCTTTTGAGTTCATTTGTGTTGGAAGAAAGTGCGGCTGAAGTGAAAACTACTATTGATCGATTAAGTTCTCCAATCGCTTTATATGAGGTTTGGGATGGCGTCTTGTGCGGGGACATGCTCAACGAAAAAGGTAATAAATTTGCCTTGTGGTATTATGAGAGGAAATATTTTTCTGACTATGCTGAAGTTTTTTTTGAAAGTGAGTGTATTTATTCGGTCAACCCAAGTTGGGAAAATTATGACCTAATAAAATTGGTTATTTCCAAAAAATACAACAAATGGATTGCGAGCAAGGATAAAAAAATCTGGCAATTTTGGAGATAGCATATCCTTATTATGCTATAGGGTTTTTAGGATATTGATTGCTGAACCAACTTTCTACCCCGCCTCGACCAAACCTGATCCTTGCGCGGCGTTTAGCATGGCTTCTTGTAGTTTTTCAAATGCACGAACTTCGATTTGGCGGATGCGCTCACGCGAGACTTTATATACTCCTGCCAGTTCTTCCAGAGTTTTTGGTTTGTCGGCCAATCGGCGCTCGGACAGGATATGCTGTTCGCGCTCGTTTAAACCTTTCATGGCGTCCTTCAAAAGCTCCATGCGAGCATCGTGTTCTTGGGAATTGCCGACGACGGTTTCCTGACTGACATAATTGTCGTCCTCCAGCCAGTCCTGCCATTCACCGCCGCCGTCCTCGCCGCCGATGGTCACGTTTAAGGACGCATCACCGCCGCCGCCCATGCGCCGGTTCATTGAGATGACTTCTTCTTCTTTAACATTGAGATTGGTCGCGATTTTTTTGATCTGATCCGGGTGCATATCACCGTCTTCAAAAGCTTTCATCTCACCTTTCATGCGGCGTAAATTAAAAAACAGTTTTTTCTGGGCTGCAGTTGTGCCCATCTTGACCAGCGACCATGAGCGTAGCACATATTCCTGAATAGCGGCGCGGATCCACCACATAGCATAGGTGGAAAGACGAAAGCCCTTGTCTGGATCAAACTTCTTGACCGCCTGCATCAAGCCGACATTACCCTCGGATATCACTTCACCAATAGGCAGGCCGTAGCCGCGATAACCCATAGCTATTTTAGCCACGAGGCGCAGATGCGATGTCACCATTTTTTCTGCTGCCGCGCTGTCTTGGTGGGCGACCCAGCGTTTGGCCAACATAAATTCTTCGTCGCGCTCTAGCATAGGAAATTTACGGATTTCGGTCAGATAGCTCGACAGTCCCTGCTCAGGCGAAAGCGCAACGGACAAGCTCATATTACCGGTGGTTTTACCAGTATTTAATGCCGTCTTTGCCGTTTTTTTAATTGTTGTGTTTTTAGTCAAAATCTTCCTCCCAATTCCCAGAAAGTGGGCTTGAAGCTTACATATAAGAATAAGTGTACGCTATTTAAAGAGCCCGCGACATGAATTATTTGTGAGGTTTGTAGATGATTAAGCAGAATTAGCGCATTTTAGCCTAGGGATAGACCCTAGTAATTCTGGCAACTGGCAAATTTGATTTTACATGTACCTTTGATTACGGCGTGGATTTCACAATTGTCGCGCGCGCGTCTTCGGACCTCCGAGAGGGTGCTACCTTGGGCGGTTCCGTCGAAATATCCTGCTTTACGGCTAGCCGCATAGGCATGGCAGAGCGGTTGGCCCTCATTGATAATTTCGCAGTTTCTTCCACAGCTACGCATAGCGAGCTGTCGGGCTCTGCTGCGGTCAATATCAATACCTGGGCGGGCACGACCTTTCTGGGTATTGACGGCAATGACCATCCACTTGTTAGTAACTTCAATGCCTTGGGTGCGGCAGGAGCCGTAAAGTCCGGCCTGACGCTCATAGGCATAACAAAGGTCTCCGCCCCACATAAAGCCGGTTTTACCGCCTCCTGTTTGCACTTTATACCATGTATATCCGCCGTCGGACATAGCCGTCCGGCCTATAATTTGTAGGCGATTACCACGACGTATTCTTGCGACTGAGTTAAAATCTTTGCTCGGTTGGCTGCGCATTTTACCGCCAAGAGAATAGCCGACAGTATCAAGTGGCCATAGTTTGTTCATTTCTGCATCGCGCTTAATCCGGTTTTGCATTTCTGCCATACCATTGTCGTATTGGCCATTTACATCCGAGCTTTCGTCTGGGGCATCACTATCAACGCAGCTAAGCGCATTCCCATCGGCGAATGTTAATTTGACAGTTTCCGGGCTACTTGCAGAAAATGTTACCGCGCCGTCAACTCTGTCAGTTCCTGAAAAAGCCATTATAGCCCCGCCCGTATTGTCAGTACGGTTAAGCGCAAATGATCGGTTCAAGCTTTGATCCATCTGCTCACCCACAGTGACTTTGACGGTCACGAACGGTGCAAAAAGTTCGGTCATTGTGACCGCATAATTCATATCGCCCGCGCCACAATCAAAGTGGCCAAAATCTTCTGCCGCTGCAGATGCAGAAATGCCAAACAACAACAATAACGCCAGTAAGTGTTTTGAATGTTTCATACAGTCTCCTATAATCCCTAAAACAGGGGCAAATTCTAGTTTTTAAATCATCAATCCAACTATCGCTGCGCTGAGTAGGTTTGCTAGGGATGCTGCCAACACGGCTTTGAGACCGAATGATGACAGTTCTGCGCGTCTTTCCGGAGCCAATGTGCCAACCCCGCCGATTACGATGGCGATGGAGGAGAAATTGGCGAAACCGCACAGGGCAATTGTGGTGATTTTTGTCGCACGTTCACTCAGGAGGTTTTTACCCGTTTCCGCGAGGGCAGCTTTGTCCATTTCTACGAAAGTCGAATAGGCAACAAATTCATTGAGAACTAGCTTTTCACCAAATAAAGTACCCGCAATACCCGCCTCTGCCCACGGAATACCGATTATAAACATTATCGGGCTAAAAATAACGCCCAAGATTTGTTGAAAGGTTAACCCTTCATAGCCGAACCAGCCGGCAACACCGCCCAGCATACCATTGAGGAGCGCAATCAGGGATATAAAGGCGATCAACATAGCGCCAATGGTAATAGCCAATTTTACACCCTCAGACGCGCCTACTGCTGCGGCTTCAATGACATTGGAGTGTTTGGTGGTCTTAATTTCGATAGAATCAGGGGAAAAACCTGCATCCGCCGGGTCGCTCGGCATAATCATTTTGGCCATGAGAATACCGCCCGGTGCCCCCATGAAACTGGCGACGATTAGGCTTTGCGCATCTACACCCATAGCCATAAGGCCAGCAAGTATCGAACCGGCAATCGTCGCCATACCAGTGGTCATTATGAGGAATAATGTGGATTTCGGCATGGTGGCTAGATAAGGCCGAACGGCGAAGGGGGCGCTGTCTTGCCCGACAAAAATATTCATACTGGCTGCAATAGCCTCGACGCCGTTAACGCCAATGGTCTTACGCAAGACAAAGCCAAGACCGCGCATCACCATTTGCATAATGCCCAGATGAAACAAGACGGTCATCAAGGCCCCGACAAAGATAATCACCGGCAAAACCATGGTGGCAAAGCTCAACATAACATTGCCGGTATTGGCCCAATCACCGAAAATAAACCCGATGCCCTCCATAGAATAATTCAGAACATGTTCGATAAAATTAGTGACATTTTCCAAGATGGATTTACCCCACGGGGTTTTGAACACAAAAAGGGCAATAACAAATTGCAAAGCAAGGGCACTGAAAATAGTGCGCGGGTTCACATGTTTGCGGTTGCTTGAGGCTGCATATGCAATACCGAGCAATACCACGACGCCAAGTAAACCTATTAACTGTCCCATAGAAAACTCCCCTTATGTTTTCGACATATCTAGGGGAGATATTCAGTAAAAGCGAGCGGTTTTTAGGGTAAGCTTTCATAAAAACATTTTGGTGAACACTATAGGTAATCTATTGAGCCGCCCGCATGAATAGGGCACAAGGCTTCCTATGTATCCGGCAAGGACTTTGGTATGAATTTTGGAATGCGCATATTATCTGCTGCAGCAAAACTGTTTGGCCCGCCGCGCCGCAAGACTGAAAGAGAACAAGCGGCCGATGCAAGCTTTCGCGATATTGGCGATGCAGGTGTTGCGGCTGCGTTGATTGCACTGGGTGCGAAACTGGCCAAAGCGGACGGGGTGGTCACCAGCGACGAAATTAATGCGTTTAAAAATGTGTTTCAGGCATCAGTAGAAGCGAGCGAAGGTATTGCGCGGTTCTTTGATTTGGCCAAGCAAACAACACTTGGCTATGAAGCCTATGCTAAAAAAGTGTACCGCCACTATAAATCCCGGCCTGACATATTAGAAGATATTCTGGACGGTTTATTTCATATAGCGCTCGCAGACGGTATCGTTACTGGTGCAGAATTGTCGTTTCTTGAAACCACGGCCAAAATATTCGGTTTTAATCCGCCTACTTTTAACCGCATCCGCGCCGCCCATATTGGGCGGGCTCTCGATGACCCCTTTCTGATTTTAGGTGTTGATGAAGCGGTCACCGATAGTGAACTTAAGCGGGTTTATCGTTCCATGGCAGCAGCTAATCATCCCGATAGGTTAGTCGCGCGCGGCCTGCCGCCAGAGTTACAAGAACTCGCCACCCATAAAATGGCACTGATCAACCGTGCATATAGCGAGATTGTGAAGATACGAAAACAATATCCGGTCTATGATCGTCTTCCAGATTTACCAGAAATAAAAAAATACTAAAAATAAAAGAGCAGGAATAAATATGAGTGTGCAGACTGGTACACCAAATGTTGGTGTGCGCAATGCCATTGTCTTGTCATTGGCGCAGGCGTTTAATGGCTCTATTGGCGCTATTGCTATATCGCTGGGTGCTCTCGGCGGGGCATGGCTCGTACCTGAAAAACTGGCATTTGCGACATTGCCTGTAGCTACCTATAGTGCAGGTTCAGCAATTTTCGCTATGCCTGTTGCGCATTTGGGCCGTAAATTTGGTCGCAAAGCGAGTTTTATTATTGGGAGCCTTATCGGAATTTTGGGCGCGGGACTTGCCATATTGGCCTTACAGAAAGGGGCGTTTGGGCAACAAGGGGCATTTGGGCAACAAGGGGCGTTTGGGTTGTTTTGCGCTGGCTATTTTCTTATCGGCGGGGCAGGGGCATTTGTACAACAATACAGGTTCGCTGCCGCTGATACGGGTAACGACAAATTTAAATCCCGTGCCATTTCCTGGGTGCTTACGGGTGGTGTTCTGGCCGCATTTATCGGTACCGAAGTTGTGTTGCGCACAAAGGATTTGTTTTTACCACTCCCATTTGCGGGCGCATTTGTCGGTATGACAGGATTATTGTTGGCAGGCATTGGTGTGTTATTATTTCTAAAACCTGTTGGCCACATCCATATATCTGAAGAGGCGGCTACCGCCCATGTCCGCCGAATGGGCGAAATCGTCACACAACCAGTATTCATTGTGGCTCTTTTGTGTGCTGTGGCCTCTTATGCGCTGATGACATTTATGATGACGGGTGCGCCTTTGGCCATGAAACACCACGGACATTCAGAGGTCGAAGCTGTGCTGGGCATTCGCTGGCATGTGTTGGCCATGTTTGGCCCCAGTTTCTTCACGGGGGCACTCATTGTCAGGTTCGGGAAATTGCCGATCATCGCTGTCGGGCTTGGTCTGCTGATAATGTGTGCGGCTGTTGCGTTGGCTGGGCTAGAGCTTTGGAACTTTTGGACGTCTTTGATTTTGCTCGGTATCGGGTGGAATTTCGGGTTTATCGGCGCCACGGCTTTGTTGGGCGAAGCCTACCACGACGGCGAAAAGAACAAAGTGCAGGGCTTGCACGATTTTATACTTTTCTCACTGGTAGCCGCAGCTTCACTTGCATCAGGTGCGACGCTCAACAGTTTTGGGTGGAACGGTATTGCCATAGTAATACTTCCGGTTTCCGTACTGGCTGCGATTTCTCTGCTTTGGCTTAAAACTATTGGGCGAATACGCCAAAGAGCATAAAAAACTTGCAAGGGCGTTCGAGACATTCCAAATTGATACAGAGCAAATTAGGAGGCGCATCGTGTCCATAAAAATTTCACCGTCTATACTGGCCGCCGACTTTGCCCAGTTGGGCAATGAAATCCGTGCTATCGAAGCGGCCGGATGTGATTGGGTGCATGTGGATGTGATGGACAATCATTATGTGCCGAACCTAACCATTGGACCGGATGTGTGTAAGTGGATACGCCCCCATATCAAAACCGTCATGGATGTGCATTTAATGATGGAACCGGCCGATGCGCTCCTCGGCGCATTTGCGCACGCGGGTGCGGATTATATTTCCGTCCATCCCGAAGCCCATCCACACCTTGACCGGACATTACAGGTCATCCGTGAACTTGGCCCCAAGGCGGGCGTAGCGCTCAACCCGTCGACACCTATAAATGTGATTGAAAATGTACTGGATAGACTCGATCTTGTCATTGTTATGTCGGTTAATCCGGGCTTTGGCGGCCAGAGTTTCCTGCCGTCGCAAATCCAGAAAATCCGTGATCTGAAAGCATTATTTAACGGCCGCGATATTCTGATTGAGGTAGACGGGGGTATTAAACCAAGCACAGCACCATTGGTCGCAGAAGCCGGCGCAGATGTGCTTGTTGCAGGCTCAGCGGTGTTTGGCAAAGGCGCACAAGACGAAACTGTCTACGCCGCCAATATCAAAGCGATCAGAGATGCGGCAAATACGGTGATATAATATGGCGCTCTTGCACACACCTATTTGTGATTTTGGCTGGGCAGCGCCTGATTTTTCTTTACCTAGCTTGGACGGGAAAACCTACAGCTACGACGACATTGCTGGAGAAAACGGCACACTCGTCATGTTTATCTCTAACCATTGTCCCTATGTATTGGCCATTGAAACCCGTATCGCCCGCGACGCCAAAGCGCTACAAGAGCTAGGGACTGGCGTGGTGGCTATTGGCTGCAATGATGACGTGAACTATCCGCAAGACGGGCCGGACGGAATGCGCGACCAAGCGGAGCGAGCGGGGTTTAACTTCCCTTATTTACACGACGCGGACCAATCCGTTGCGCGCGCTTATAATGCCGTTTGTACGCCGGATTTTTTCGGTTTTGATAGCCAGGGCGGCTTGCAATACCGGGGACGGCTTGATGCATCGGGACGCGGAACTGGCCCCGAAGGTGCAAAGCGCGAATTGTTCGAAGCCATGCAGCAAGTCGCCGAGACGGGCAAAGGCCCGACAGAGCAAATCCCGTCCATGGGCTGTTCCATTAAATGGAAATAATGTGTCTGCGTGTAATGAAGGATGATCATATTTTAGAATCACTTTCCTTTTATCGATAAGTCTGTATAACATCTGAAACTATAAACCGATTAGGGGAAAAACATGCTCAAACATTTGCTTGGCCAAAAAGGTTTAAGTATTTTTGCGGTGGCTTTATTAAGTACCGGGTTAGTGGCTTGCTCCGGTTCAGATACACCAAAAATTGATAAGGTGGAACCGCAAACAGAAGCAATAAATGACTGGTTTGAAGCGCGGTACCAAGAAGAATTGGCCAAGTCGCCCATGTCGCAAACATATTTTGGTTTGAAAGAGGGTTTGAACAAACTTGACGATGTATCCCAAGCAGCTTTGGATGAAAATTATGCGCTTGGGCAAAAGCATATAGATGATATGCGTGCCCAGTTTAGCTTAGCAAACCTCGACAGGCAGGGAAAAATTTCCTACCGCCTGTTTGAATATAATGGGAATGTCTCTAAAGCGGAGCGCGCATTTGAGGGCCACGGCTATGTATTTGATCATATGTTTGGGCCGCACAGTGCGTTACCGACATTCATGCTCAATTTCCACACTGTTAAAAGTGTCGAAGATGCGCGCGCATATATCGCTCGGCTCAATGCGGCCGCTCGTTATTTAGGTCAGTACCAAGCCCGCGCAGAAGTGCAAGCCAGCGCTGGAATTTTGTTGCCAAAATTTGCCTATGCCAAATTGGCTGAATCATCCCGCAATATAATTTCGGGTGCGCCGTTTACGGATGGTGATGACAGCCCGCTTTACGTTGATATTAAAGCTAAAATTTTTGGCTTAGAGGACATCAGTCAAGCGGATAAAGATGCATTATTAGAACAAGCAAAGCAGGCTTTGCTTACCTCCGTTGCGCCAGCTTACGAAAGCCTGATTACTATGTTTGCCGCTCACGAAGAAATCACCAATGATGATGATGGTGTGTGGAAATTGCCAGACGGAGAGGCCTATTATCAGTCTCGACTCAATTACTTTACGACCACTGAACTGACTGCGGACGAAATCCACAATATCGGTCTTGCTGAGGTTGCTCGTATCCAAGGCGAGATGCGCAAAATCATGGCGCAGGTGAATTTTGAAGGCAGCCTACAAGATTTTTACAAATACTTACGCACTGCTCCACAATTTACATTGTCCAATGATGATGCAGGTCGGGCGCAATATATGGCTGAGGCTACGGCGATAATTGCCGATATGAAACTCAAACTGGATGATCTGTTTATAACCAAGCCCAAAGCCGACATGGTCGTCAAACGGGTTGAGCCGTTCCGTGAAGCTACGGCGCCTTTTGCATTCTATGAGCAACCATCTTTAGACGGTACGAGGCCTGGGTCTTATTTCGTCAACCTAAGAGATGTGCGTAATCAACCAACTCATATGATGCAGGCACTCGCTTACCACGAAGGGATACCCGGTCACCATATGCAAATTGCCATTGCCATGGAACTTGAGGGTATTCCGCAGTTTCGCAAACAAGGTAGCCACACGGCCTATATTGAAGGTTGGGCGCTCTATGCGGAAAGTGTTCCGGCTGAGCTCGGTATGTACACCGACCCTTATTCTGATTTTGGGCGGCTCTCTATGGAGATATTCCGCGCCGCGCGTTTGGTGGTTGATACGGGAATTCATTCCAAGAAATGGACGCGCGAACAGGCGGTTCAGTATATGTTAGAAAATATCACCAATCCCGAAGGCGATATCCGCGCCGAAATAGACCGCTATATTGTTTGGCCGGGGCAGGCAACCGCCTACAAAATAGGCATGCTTAAAATAGGTGAGTTAAAGAAACATGCGCAAGCGGAACTCGGCGAAAAATTCGATATTCGCGAGTTTCACGATGTCGTTTTGGCCAATGGCTCCGTACCGCTGTCGCTACTCGAAGAATTGGTGGGTGAATGGATAAACAACAAAAAATCACAACAATAAGGAGGGATAATCCCATGAAGAAATATTTTATACTGACAGCCTGCGTGTTAGCGCTCGGTGCTTGCTCCCAAAGTGAAACTAAAACCACTGGCGAAACCCAAACAAAAACTGAAAATGTAGATGTTCAAGATCAGAACCAAAAAATAGATGCCTGGTTCGAAACCGTGTTTATGGACGCCGTGCACAAAAGCCCGCAATTCATGACCACGCTTGGTATGAAAAAAGACTATGATAAATGGAATGACCCAAGCAAAGCTTTCTACCTTGAAGGGATTGAGAAAACAAAGCGCGATTTGGCGCATATGCGCGCGACGTTTAATATAGACGATCTGGACGCAGACCATCAACTATCTTACCGCTTGGCTGAAATCCAAAGCCAGCAACAAATCGACGACGCCCGTTGGTGGGATTATGGCTATTCTTTTAACCAAATGTTCGGTGTGCAGTCCACTATCCCGTCCTTCCTGATTAATCGCCACCGCATAGATACGCTCAGCGATGCAGAGGCTTATATTGCGCGGCTGAACGGCGTAAAAGAGTATTTAGCCGTCCAAGTTGAAAATGAAAAAACCAGCGCGGCAAACGGTATTCAACCGCCGCTTTATGTTTATGCCCATGTTATCCGCGATGCTAAAAACATTATTTCTGGGGCACCATTTACCGACGGTGAGCCGTCGACATTGTTGGCGGATTTTACGAAGAAAATTGCCAAGCTGGATATTACGGGCGAGCAGAGCGAAAAACTCAATGCAGACGCTATCTTGGCGCTTAACACATCTTTCAAACCTGCCTATGAAAACATGATAGCAGAAATGGAAATCATGCAGGCAAATGCGACTACCGACGATGGTGTTTGGCGTTTACCGGACGGCGCAGAATATTATGCCAACCGGCTTCAGCGAATGACCACAACGGATATGTCGGCAACAGAAATCCACGACCTTGGGCTTGCCGAAGTTGCGCGGATTCACGACGAAATGCGTACCATCATGAAGCAGGTCGGCTTTGAAGGTACATTGCAAGAGTTTTTCGCCAAGGTCAAAAATGATCCGGCGCAATATTATGAGGACAGCGATGCGGGCAGGGAGGCTTATCTTACGGATGCAGCTAACCTGATTGAAATCATGAAAGCGCGTCTTGACGAGGTATTTATCGTAAAGCCAAAGGCTGATCTGGTTGTCAAAAAGGTTGAAGCATTTCGCGAAAAATCTGCAGGTAAAGCTTTTTACAATCAACCCTCCCCGGACGGCACAACGCCCGGTACTTATTACGCCAATCTTTACCAAATAACTGACATGCCAAAATACCAGATGGAAGCGCTTGCTTACCATGAAGGCATTCCGGGCCACCATATGCAAATTGCCATTCAGATGGAGCTCGAAAACGTTCCCAAGTTTCGCAAATTTGGTCGCTTTACGGCCTATTCAGAAGGGTGGGGTCTGTATTCAGAATACCTGCCCAAAGAGATGGGTTTCTACGAAGATCCATATTCCGATTTTGGTCGTCTCGCTATGGAGCTTTGGCGGGCAGCACGGCTGGTTGTTGATACGGGTCTGCATGACAAGAAATGGACTCGCCAAGAAGCTATTGATTATCTGACGACCAATACGCCCAATGCCGAAAATGATGCGATCAAAGCTATTGAGCGCTATATCATTATGCCTGGGCAAGCGACCGCCTATAAAATTGGTATGATAAAAATTCTGGACTTGCGCGAAGCCGCCAAAGCTAAGCTTGGTGATAAATTTGATATTCGTGAATACCATGATGTTATCATTAGCTCGGGCCCTGTACCGCTTTCAATTATGGAAGAACGGGTTGATGCGTGGGTGGCGTCTAAGGGATAATTATTAAGGGGTAGCGCTCGCGTGATAAGCTTGAACGCGGTCAAAGGCGTTTTGGCGAATGCTGGCATAGAATAAGCCGTAGTCAAGGACGTGGTAATTATCTTTACCCCAGCTTAATTTTAGACCCGCGTAAATATCGGTTTGAAATTCACCGACAAGCAGTCTGTCATCCGTGCATTGGGCACTGCTGACGCCTGTGTCCAAACGCGTTAGCTCACCAACTGCCAATGAGCCAGGGTTTTGCTCTGCTGTCACCGCAGTGTCGTCCGCCTTCCAACTTAGCGGGTTGACGCAAATAGCGCCGGGCATATCGGCCCAAATGTCGGATTTTGGCCCGCGGCTATTCCAAGTGACGAAACAGCCGGTCTGAGTGGAGGTCGTGCACACAGGTATATCAGGCGCTTTTTCGGTGAATGTCACGGGATTAATTGCGGCACCAACGGGATAGGCTGCTATCATACGGCCCAGAAGTTCCGTACCGCTGATCCGGTTAATCAGGAGGGTCTCAAGGTGATGCCCGCCTTGGCTGTGGCCTGCTAAGATAAAAGGGCGTGACCCTATGCGCGTCAGAAAAGCGTCAAAAGCCCGCTCCACATCCCCATAAGCCAAGTCAAGTGCGTCTTGACCAGACTGTTCCAGTACCCAATAGGACCACAGGGTGGCTTGACGGTAATAGGGCGCATAAACATCACAACATAAATTAAACGCACTTGCCTGTCCTGGCATAACCAGACCGTCAACTCTTGCGCGTGCTTCAACGTCAGCGAGCGGTGCATTCCATCCCGATTTCGCATAAAAAGTCGTTGGGTGAATAAAGAAAACCGCAGCCTCAAGGGGAGCATTATTTGCCGCAAGTTCATCCGGTGTAAAATCGGAACCTTCTTGGGTTTGTGGCAAAGCGGCCCACACAGTATCGCTTGCATAATCAGGTGCAGGCGGCGGCGTGAAACTGGCAAAATTTTGCGCAGGTGCAATGTTTGATTTAATCAAGGCGAAAACAATTTTTCCTTTAAAAGCAAAGCCCAAAATCACTAAAACAAGCAGAGCAACCCCGATACGAATTCCCCATTGTTTCATGATGCTCTTACCCTGATTATTGATTTACTTTTGCGACACTACCCTCATTTAACAGTTCTCGCAATATGGTTCTCCTGCACATAATATACGGGCAGTTATTCTACAAGTTTGTCTGCCGTAGCGCCTCAAACAAGGCTATGCTGGCGCTGCTGACCAGATTTAAGGACCGTGTGTCCTTGCTAATCGGGATATGGACGCGCACATGGCTTGCAATATGGACTTCTTCGGGTACGCCTGCGCTTTCACGGCCAAACAGCAAGGTATCATTTTCTCGAAATGTAAAATCAGTGATTGCGGTGCTGGCTTTGGTACTGAGAAGCACAATGCGCCCGCCTTGCGCGGCTTGTTTTTTCGTAAAGTTCGCCCAATTTTTATAGCGAATCAATTCTATATTGGCAGCGTAGTCCATAGCGGTTCTGCGCAGGGCTTTGGTCGTTAGGGGAAAACCGCAAGGCTCAATAACCGCTAGGGATACGTCAAAACAGGCACATAACCGCATGGCTGCGCCAAGGTTTTGGGCAATATCAGGTTGATACAGGACAATTTTCATCAATTTCTTTCGATTTATTGTAGATATTCATTTGGCATTCCATTAAACAACCGACTAAGTAAAGGCAAGTTTGCGGCGAATTGTCGCAGATTCGTTTGAGGGGGAATACTATATAGTTATGCTTGGTCATAACTCTTATAAAAATTCCGAACATAGAAAAGGATGAACATGTCTGACACAGATAAGTTTGACGAGCAAAATAATGACGAGAACGGTGAGCCCACACGCCGTGATTTTATTTACATAGCCACGGGTGCCGCTGCTGCTGTTGGTGCTGCTGCATTTGCCTGGCCACTCGTGACACAGATGAGTGCCGCCGCCGATACGCGCGCGGCCGGATCAATTGAAATTGATCTTTCCAAAATTTCAGAAGGACAGCAGCTAAAAGTTCTTTGGCGCGGCAAGCCCGTGTTTGTCCGTTACCGGACACAAGAGGAAATAGATGCGGCTGATGCCGTGGATATTGCGAGCTTACCTGATCCGCAAACGGATGATGATCGTTTCGTTCCTAATTTTTCAGGCGTTATTGATAAACGTATTTTGGTTATGGTCGGTGTCTGTACCCACTTCGGCTGTATTCCAGTTGGGGAGCAGGGTAAAATTGATGCGCAAGGCGCATTTGGTGGCTGGTATTGTCCGTGTCATGGTTCTCATTACGACACGTCGGGGCGTATTCGCCAAGGCCCTGCGCCCACGAATTTACCCATCCCAGAATATGCATACATTTCCGATACTGTAATTAAGGTAGGATAAGAATATGAGTGGTCATTCAACATATGAGCCGAAATATGCGGCTGGACGCTGGCTCGATAAACGTCTCCCAATCGTTCGTTTCGGCGTTGATTTCATGGGTTTTCCAAGCCCGCGTAACCTGAACTATTGGTACGCATTTGGCGGCATTTTGACATTATGCCTTTTGGCGCAAATCATTACAGGGGTTATTCTGGCGATGCATTATACGCCGGATGTTAATCTGGCATTTGATAGTGTGCAGCGTATCAGGCGTGATGTGCCGTTTGGCTGGCTGTTACAGCCTATGCATGCGGTTGGTGCGTCCATGTTCTTCTTGGCCGTCTATATTCACATGTTTAGAGGTATGTTTTACGGTTCCTACAAGAACCCGCGCGAACTTCTCTGGATTATTGGGTGTCTGATATATCTTGTCATGATGGCCACTGGCTTTCTTGGCTATACCCTGCCGTGGGGGCAAATGTCGTTTTGGGGCGCAACCGTGATAACGGGCTTTTTTGGTGCTATTCCAGTTGTTGGTGAAAGCTTGCAACAATGGCTACTCGGCGGGTATTCTATTGGTAATCCGACCTTACAGCGTTTCTTCTCACTGCATTATTTGTTGCCGTTTATTATCTGTGCGCTTGTCGGCCTACATGTCTGGGCCGTACATCATGTTGGCCAAAACAACCCTATTGGGATCGAGCCTAAATCCAAATCGGATACATTACCGTTCCACCCTTTCTACACTATGAAAGATGCGTTCGCGATTGCCGTATTTCTGCTGATTTTCGCGCTGTTCGTATTCTATCTGCCCGAGGCACTCGGCCACGCCGATAATTATCAGCGTGCCAATCCTATGGTGACCCCGCCGCACATTGTACCTGAATGGTATTTCTTGCCGTTCTATGCAATTTTGCGCGCTGTGCCTGACAAGCTCATGGGTATTATTTTGATGTTTGGTGCCATTGGCGTCCTGTTTGTCTTGCCTTGGCTCGACACAGCTAAAGTGCGTTCACTGCGCTTTCGCCCTATAACCCGTTGGTTCTTTATCATCTTTTTGGTGATGTGCTTTGTTCTTGGGTGGTGCGGTGCCAAAGCCCCGGATGATATTGCTATTCCTATTGGTGAGCACGGTATGAGCTTTAAGTGGTTGTCACGGATTGCGACCCTGTATTACTTTGCATATTTCATAGTGATTTTGCCAGTAATGGGCTGGATTGAGAAAACCAAACCGCTGCCGGAATCGATAACCAAAGCCGTATTATCGGGAGATGCATAATGTTGAAAGCTATTACGAAAACATTTGCAGTTGTCGCGGTTGTCTCTACATCGCTTTTCGCTGGCGGTATGGTTGCCCAAGCTGCTGGTGGCGGCGAGGCTAAGCCGGAAACCCAAAATTGGGGTTTTAAAGGGCCGTTCGGCACTTATGACCGTCCGGCAATGCAGCGCGGTTATCAAGTCTACAAAGAGGTGTGTTCGTCTTGTCATGTGCTGGATCATCTATCTTTCCGCCATCTCGGCGATAAGGGCGGGCCGTTTTATGACCCCCAGTTCCCGAATCCCAATGATAACCCGGTTGTCAAAGCTTTTGCCAAAGACTGGACCATTGAACGGATTGACCAAGACAGTGGTGACCCTTATGACGATACAGGTATTCCTGCTGATCAATTTCCGGATATTTATCCAAATGCAATTGCTGCTGCTGCCTCTAACGGTGGTGCAGTGCCACCGGATTTGTCTGTTATTATTCCGGCGCGCACAGGCGGTGCAGATTATCTTTTCGCCTTACTTGCCCACGGTTATACAGAAGCGCCGGAAGGTACCACTGTCGGAGAGGGTACCAGCTATAATAAATATTTCCCTGGCAACCAAATCGCTATGGCTCCGCCGTTGTTTGATGAAATGGTCGAATATGCCGACGGAACTCAAGCAAGCACAGAGCAAATGTCGCGTGATCTCGTCGAGTTTCTAGCATGGGCTGGTGATCCGAAAATGGAAGTGCGCAAGAAGGTTGGTTTTGCTACATTCTTGTTCCTGTTCATCTTCGCATTATTGTTGTTCATGACCTATAAAGAAGTTTGGAAAGACGTCGATCATTAGAGCGGCCTTGCTTTAAATCATAATTGAAGACACAATGAACGGGCCGAAATGGCCCGTTTTTTTGTGGACACGTGACAAGACAATACCAAGGGGAGAGGTATGAAAATAGTATTGAAAATTATTGTTGGTATTGTGGCATTATTTGCCGTTCTAACGGTTTTAGGTCGAATATTGCCAGCACCAAAACCGTCTGCGCCTGGGACAATTGTCACACTACCGGACGGTAAAAAAATCAACACATTCACCAAAGGTGAGGGCAGACCGATTGTGCTCATCCACGGCCTGCCGGGCAGTGCTCAGGACTGGCCAGAATTGGTGGACGCTTTGGTCGCCAAAGGTTTCCGTGTTACATGGTATGACCGGGTTGGGTATGGGCATTCATCGCGGCGCCCGCCGCAGGGGCCATTTACCTACCAGGCTAATGCTGATGAATTGGACGCGCTGATTTCTGTTTTAGGGCTGAAAAACCCGGCGCTGGTTGGTTGGTCATTTGGCGGTGGTATCGTGCAGACATCCCGATCTGCGCGCAACCCAGACACACCGTTTATAGTATTGCTCGCAGCCGTTGGTCCAGCGATGAAAATTGAGGGCAAGCCTGACCAAATGCGGGCAACGGAATGGGTTGTGCGGTTGCCAATCCTCGGGTCAATTGCCGCCCGCGCAAATATATCATCCCAGTTTGCCCAAACCATGCCAGAGCGATGGGTCGCTCAACAAAGAAGCTTGCTGCTTATGCCCGGTACTATGAGTACACTTCGCGGCGAACGGAATTGGCACACCCCAAATCTGTTGTCGCCCAGCGATATTAACGCGCCAGCATTGATTGTTCACGGTACAAAAGACCCGATGGTGGGATATGAAGTTGGCACAAATTTAAACCAGATTATAAAAGGATCAACATTGATCACACTGGACGGCATCGGCCATATGATACCCTTGTCACACCCAAAGGAAATCGCGGACGCGATTGTAGAGTTTTCAGCAAAGCTTGACCAGAAATAGCAAGGTATCTGAATAAAACCACTGTTTTATCTTTACATGTTTTTCTAAATCTTTAGATGTAGCCTCATATTAAACACTATTATGGGGAACAAAATGAAAATTAAAAATAAACTATCTCTGGTGCTTGTTGCTACTGCAATGGCTTTCCTTCCGGCTTGCTCGACTATCGTAAACGGGACTGGCCAGTCTATTGATTTCGATACTGGCGAAGTGACAGAAGCGAACTGCCTGATTACAGGCGGCGAAAACGGAACCGTAAATGAGAAATTCGTTTCTCCAGCGACACTGTCCATCCCGCGCAGCAAAAAAGTTATTAACATTGGTTGTAACAAAGAGGGATACCAAGATGCTTCAATAATAGTAGATTCTAAATATGAAGCGTCGACAGCGGGCAATGTAGTTGCAGGGGGTTTCATTGGTTTAGGCGTTGATGCTATGACTGGCGCTCTCTACAAATACCCTGGAACAATTACGATCCCAATGGTTGCACTTGATAGTGCTATGGATCATACAGAAGAATAAGAAATATTGAAATTATAGTTTTAGCCCGTCAGCATTTTGATGGGCTATTTTTTTGCCTCGGTAACAGGGTTGGCACCCGTTGTTACGGAGTTCTCAGCTGTACGGTTTCTACTTTAAGTTCAGAGATTTTAGCTTGTAGCCTCCTTCCCACAAAAGCATATTACATAATTTCTCTAACAATTTCACTTTCTATTTCTATTAAACTAGTTTAATAGAAATAGAAAGTGTGCCTGGAATGTTGTGAACTGATGATAATAGGGTTTGGAATGGACATGGTAGCGGCAAGAAAATTGTGGTGTAAGCCAGTTAATTATGAAGGCAGTGTTTGACTATGACAAAACAAAATATGGTCATTTTTCCACAAAAAGACCACCAAATGTTGGCGGATACATTTGATGCTTTAGGGCATAAAAGACGGGTGGAAATTTTTAAACAGTTGTCTCTTTGCACAAATAAGCAGGCGCAATTTGGTCATCTCTGTACTCTGTGTGGACTGACGCCAGCTACTTTGTCATTTCACCTAAAGAAAATGCAAAAAGGTGGGCTCGTCGTGCGCAAGCAAGAGGGGAATGCGACCCTTATATGTTTACAAACCGCCCATCTTCATGAGGTAATGGCGATAATTGCTGCCGCCTAGAATTACTTCTTAGTCTTAATCTTGACCTTAGGCTTGGGCTTAGCCATTCGTTCCTTAGGCGCTTTCAGTTTGGCAATTTCGGCCTTTAGTTCGGCAATTTCCTCTTGCGCATTTGCGGCCATCATTTTCACCGCCTCGAATTCGTTGCGGCTCACCAGGTCCATATCTGCGATAAAGCTTTCGGCGCGGGCGCGGCCTGCGGCTTTGACTTCGTCGCCGACACCTTTGGCGGCACCGAAAGCATTGGTCATCAAATTGGCCAGATCATCAAAGGCGGGGGATTTGGTTTGCATTAGGGGCTCCAGTAATTTCTATTGGCTTAAGCTGGTTCACAGTATAACACGGGCAATGCGAATTGAAATAGATAGAGTGCGCAATGATATTAGAATTTTCCCAGCAATTGTTCCTACAATTTTTCCAGCAATTGTCTCTGGATATTGCAAGAGCGATAACCTTCCCCGATTGGATAAAACCGGAAGCATTTTCGATCGGGCCGTTATCGGTAAAATGGTACGGACTTTCCTATATTGTCGGCCTGTTTGGGGCTTATTTTTATGCCACCCGAACCAGTGCCAATCAGGCGGTTTGGCAAAACCATAAGGCGGTTGGAGAAGCTGTACTGGTACCCAATAAACGCATGCTTGAAGATTTGATGTTTTTCAGCCTGATCGGGATTATTCTTGGTGGGCGTATCGGGTTTATTTTACTGTACGGTCTTGAAGACTATGTCAAAGACCCAATCCGAATTTTAAAAGTGTGGGAAGGCGGTATGGCTTTTCACGGCGGGTTTTTGGGCGTATGTGTTGCTGCCATATATTTGGCAAAATCTCGCAAACTTAAACTGATGCGGGTTGCTGATATTTTAGCGATTTCTGCACCCATAGGTATTGGCCTAGTTCGCCTTGCTAATTTTGTAAATCAAGAGCTTTATGGCCGCATAACCGATGTGCCGTGGGCTTTCATCTTCACTGAAAACGGCTTTCCGCTTAGCCCGCGCCACCCGAGCCAACTTTACGAAGCTTTTCTTGAAGGGGCGGTGATATTTTCGGTTCTGTGGTTTGCATCCCGTAAATTTAAAATCCTGACCAAGCCGGGTTTGGCGACGGGCATGTTCCTGGCCATGTATGGTGGTTTTCGTATTTTTGTGGAATTTTTCCGAGAACCCGATGCGACTTTAATTGGCCCGTTAACCCGCGGCATGACCTATTCTTTGCCCATGCTTATCATTGGCGTTCTTGTTATTTTATGGGCGGCAAAGCGTGCATCCGTGACGCCGGAATGGCCGCCAGAAGCGTTAAAAGATAAAGCAGATGCGCACACTTAAAGACCGTATTATAGCGCACATCAAAGCTTCCGGCCCCATGAGCATAGCCAGCTATATGAGTTGGTGTTTGTTAGATACCAAGCAAGGTTATTACCCGACCCGCGATCCTTTGGGTATTGCCAAAAACGGGAAAAGTGATTTCATCACAGCACCCGAAATATCACAAATGTTTGGAGAAGTGCTCGGGCTTTGGCTGATCAATGCATGGCGGGATATGGGCAAGCCAGAGACGGTGCAATTGGTTGAATACGGCCCCGGGCGCGGCGTGATGATGTCTGACATCTTGCGCACGGCGCGGCTGGATAAGGACTTCTTTGCGGCTATCAAGCTTAGCCTGATTGAAATGTCCAGTGCACTGGAGGCTAAGCAGGCCGAAACATTGGCAGATGCAGGTGTATCCGTAAGCTGGGTGGATAATCTGGGCGCCGTTCCCGCCGGGCCAACCATCGTGATCGGCAATGAATATCTTGATTGTTTACCCGTGCGCCAATTGATCATGAAAGACAGGTTTAAGGAAGAAGGTGGCTGGCATGAACGTATGGTTGATGTGCACCCTGATAATCCCGGCAAATTGATATTCAGTGTATCAGAAGTCCCGATTTCTGAAATTGATCGCGAACTTTTGCCCGCTCATATTCCCTCTGTAAAAGACGGGGATTTGCTGGAAATAAACCCGGGGCTTGGGCAAATTGTCGAAACCTTGCGCCAGCGGTTTGCAGACCATCCCGGCACGGCCTTATTTATAGATTACGGCCCAGCCGAGACCGAATTAGGGGATACATTTCAAGCTTTGAAAAAACATCAAAAAGTTTACCCGCTGGACGAACCTGGCCTTGCAGATTTAACGGCGCGTGTTGATTTTTGTGCACTCGGACAGTGGGCGGAGAAGGCTGGGCTCGCACATTACGGTCCCTGTCCACAGGGGCAGTTCTTGTCACGTCTCGGCATTGAAGTGCGGGCAGTATCGCTTTCTAAATCATCGCCAAAGTCCAAGGCAACAATTGCCCGGCAACTGCACAGACTGACTGATGGGGGCGATATGGGCACATTGTTCAAAGCTATAGCCATTCAAACCCCGGATTTACCTGCGCCCTTGGGCTTTGGCGAGGGGGCAGACTAATGTCGACACTACCCGTAAAGTTCGCACCCGTTTTCGACGGCTTACAAGGCATCAGCCACGGGTTTTTCGGGCGCGGCGGCGGTGTGTCGACGGGGAAATATGCGAGCCTCAATACTGGCCGTGGCTCCGATGATAATCTGGCTGACATTGAGGAAAACCGTAGGCGTGTGGCGCAAGCTATCGGGACGATGGATGAACACCTTTTGTCTAACCACCAAATTCACAGTACCAATGTTGTCACTGCTAAAACACCTTGGGATAAACATGCTCAACCCAAAGCGGACGGCATTGTTACCAATATTGCGGGGCTAGCGATTTCTGCATTATCAGCAGACTGCGCCCCCATTTTATTCGCAGACGCCAATTCCGGCGTAATCGGCGCAGCCCATGCGGGGTGGCGCGGCGCATTGGACGGGGTAACGGAGCAGACTATCAAGGCAATGGTAAGCCTGGGCGCAAAACGAAACAATATCGTCGCAGCGATTGGCCCATGTATCGGGCCTCGGCATTTTGAAGTTGGGCCTGAATTTGTTGGTGAATTTATCTCTGAAAACCTTGGTAACGCAAAATTGTTCAGACCAGGCAAAGGAGATCGTTCCTATTTTGACATTAAGGCCTATCTGGTGCGTAAATTATTGGCGGCGGGTTTGGGACAAGCCATATCCTTACCTGATTGCACATACGCCGCCCCCGATGAATATTTCAGTTATCGCCATAATTGTCATAACGATATTTCGGATTATGGGCGTAATATTTCTGTCATTATGCTCAATGAATGACTTTTAATGTGGATACTTGTTTGTTAAAGGGGTTTAGGCGGCGAAGTTAGGCCGAGTCGCGCAACTATAAAGGGCTCCCATGAAGCTATTAAGTGGCACCGCTAGCGAGGGTTTAAGCGCAGCAATAGCCGACGTTCTCGATTTGCCGTTAACCGATGTCAATATTGAACGGTTTCGCGACCAGGAAATATTTGTCCGCATCAATGAAAATGTGCGCGGTGAGGATATTTTCTTGATCCAAAGCACATCCGCGCCCGCCAATGATCACCTTATGGAATTGCTGATTTTAATGGATGCTTTGCTACGGGCTTCTGCGGCGCGTATTACGGCTGTAATTCCGTATTTTGGCTATTCCAGACAAGACCGCAAAGTCGGTGGCCGCACGCCAATTTCTGCTAAATTGGTTGCCAATCTGATTTCCCGTGCTGGTGCAGATAGAGTGCTTACCCTTGATTTACACGCCGGGCAAATTCAGGGCTTCTTTGACATGCCAACGGATAATCTGTTTGGACAGCCGGTGTTTGAACAAGACATCCGGGATGAATATTCGCGCAAAGAACAGGCTGATTTATTGTTCGTTTCTCCTGATACAGGCGGTGTAGTACGGGCACGGGCACTCGCAAAAAAATTCGAAGCCGGTATAGCGATTATTGATAAACGCCGCCCGAAAGCGGGTGAGAGCGAAGTGATGAATATTATTGGTGATGTTGAAGGGAGAAATTGTATTATTCTCGATGATATTATTGATAGCGGCGGTACGCTGTGCAAGGCCGCAGATGCCCTCATGGCACAAGGTGCCAAACAGGTTAGCGCCTATATTACCCACGGTGTGCTATCGGACCCGGCCGTAGAAAACGTTAACAAATCCGCCCTAAAAGAAGTTGTGATAACCGACACAATTGCCCAGCCACAAAAAGTAAAAGACTGCAAAAAAATCCGTGAAGTCACGGTGTCAAGACTGATCGGTGAAGCCATCCGCCGCATTGCAAATGCGGAAAGTGTGAGCAAGTTGTTTGACTAACTTTGCTAAGCCAAGGTTTAGTCTTGAATATAGCTCGCCCGATATTTCAAGGTCTTGGTGCTGTTAGATGGCACATGAATTGTCCAGCCATTTGGCAGAACTTCGGAATCCATATCATGGCTTTTCTGGTCAAGCTTAAGCGACTTTAATGGTGCGGGTAATTTAAACTCTACCAGAGCGGGCTCATCCGTTGCGTTGCTGATGGTATGGACGAGGTTAAGTGCAATTTTATAAGCCTCTTTGCTATATTTTTTACTGGTGCTACGGGTGACGCTCGTATGGACTTGAACCAAATTGCTCGCGCCTGGCCTGGCTTTCATCTCGATGCCAATGGGTGTGTCGCGCACTTGAGCCTGACCAATGACAAGCCCTTTACCCGCAGCGTTTTTTTGGAAAATCCGGATTGTCCCTTTGGGTAGAGGTTTGGCCAGTGGCCCGTCTTGTTCATTATCAATACGGAACTCGGTCTGGGTGCCGCTAAGGTTGTCGCGCTGTTCATCGTTGTAATTATAACTGACCCGGTCCAGGAAAACTTCAACCGTGTAAAGTTTTTTTACCTTGATGTCGGGTACATTAAAAAAACTGATTTGCTTGGTTTGATAGGCTGCGACATTGATAGGCTCTGATATTCGGTAGAGCTTGTAATCACCAAGGTCTTCTTGTGTCACTTCTCGAATGACAGGAGCATTAGCCGAGAAACTTTCTTTTCTTACACGCGAACCAGTGACAACTATTTCGTCCTCCCGCATATAACTAGCATCAAAATAGGACTGCGGCGGGCAACTTTCCAAATTATAGGCATAGCTACCATCCCAGCAGATTTGTTCGCTGTATAGATTTTTTGGCAGTGGGATAGGCGTTTGTGTTGATTGTTCAGGCCAGCAATTCGCACGCAAGGATTTTGTATTTATGTCCGGAGCTCTGGTTTGATCGGAGCGGTTTAGCTGGCCTGCTATGATTGCAGTTGGTGTATTTTTAAATGTGCGCGATGTGTTGTTGTTCATGGTAATCCATGCGGCCAAATTCCCAAATTTTGTGCCCGCTTTATTATCTGCTTTATTATTTGGGGTCATATCAAGCCGGTAATCTGCGGCCCACGAAAAATTATCGGCCAAATAAGAAATAACGATTTCTTGAGGTCCCGCTTGTTCGGTCTTTACATCAATTGAAAGCTCAGGCACGCCGGCGAGCCCTTCTGGTAAATTGTCAAACCGTGTACCTTCGGACAGGCCTGAGCATTGATAGGCCGATAATTTCCCGTCAATTTCAAATACAGTACCGGTACCGCTAGAAACTATTTTGGCACTGCTTCGGGTGACCTTACCGCTAGCTTTGTGAGTACGGGTTAGGGTGACATATTCACCGATAGATTTTTCAAACAAATTGGCTTTGGACAAGAGCGCATAATCAAAATTACGTTCTAGTGTAAGCCCTGAAAATTCTCGCAATAAAATGGATGCGGGTATCATCCGGTCGCTGACGCCTTTGAAGACAATGGTTGATTTTCCTGCGGGTAAATCGATGATTCTGGTTTCTGTGATCAATGCTAGATTATCGGGATAAATGGTGAGGGCGGTGCCCTTAGCTTCTTCGGATATTACCCGCGTATATTCACGTGCCGAAGCGTTTACGCCCAGCAATAAGAACAATACAAAGCTTAAGAAGCGCAACATTAATATGGCCGGGTTTCTCTAATGGTAAAGTTCAGCACCGCTTCGCCCTCAGCGGGTATGTCAACCGTCCAGACACGGCTATAAGCATCCGGCCTGCGCGATATATGGCTTTCTTCGCGCACTTCATATTCGGTGCGCCAGCCCCACAAGTTCTGCCTAATGGTAACTTTGGTTGCTTCTTTTTTGGCATTTTTAATTGTGTAGCGCATAGTGGTGTCGGTGCGTTTTTTTGAGACCTTGGTTTGCGAAACAAGGGTTGGCTGTACCGTGACATCAAAGGCATCCCCGATTTTGAGAGACATTTCTGAGCCTGCAGCAATATGGTTGATATTGCTTTCGCCAACAAATTGGGAGCGTTCTTTTTGGTCCTTGCTATAGACGCGGATTATGCCTTTGGGGAGGGCTTCCCCCATACCGGCTGCTTGCGAATTTTCGAAGACAATACGTACTTCCACATTAGCCGGCTCGGGCAAAGTTTGAAACCCATATGCTTGATATTCATAGGCCTTGAGCGCTGGAACATTGGCGGCATCAATGAAGCTTATTTGTTTGGTTTGAAGACTGGCCAATGTGGTTGTACCTGGTAGAGAATAGAGATAGCTATCGCCGATGCGTTCTTGCGGGCTAGCTTGATTTCCGCCCCTACGAATTTGGTTGCGGACTTGGTCATAGCCGCCGTAATTATTGTTTGATTTGTTGCCAACATTTCCGGCGATCAGCGAGGTTTTGACATTATTAAATGTGGTGTTGGTATTGTTGGTCAAAGTCGCCCAACCTTGAATATCCATCTTTTTGGCATCTTCGTTGAAATTAAGCACATAATCAGCCCGCCAATTAAGGCCGCCAGACAAATAAGTAAGGGTGGCTGGACGCGTACCTCCGCGTTTCGAATCGACCATTACAGATAAAGTTGGCTTTGCCCTTAAATTTTCCGGAATTTTATCAAAAACAACCCGGGTCGGGAGGTTGTCATCGCGTAGGACTTCGATGCGGTCGCCAATTTGAACAACCACACCATTATTCACGGCCAGCACCTTAGCTTGCTCGCGGGTCTCTATACCCGTACCGGGGTTGGTGCGAATTATTGTCACCGTTTCACCGACCGCTTTTTGCATTAATTTGTTGGGCGTCAATAAATCAAAGTCAAAATTCTGCTCGACAATTTCAATGCCGCCGGCGATGAAACTAGCGGAAGGTGCATTGATTTGCGAAGATACATTGGGCAGCACGATTACACTGCGGCCCTTAGTAAAATCAAAACTGCGCACATCCTCGATCAATGCGCGTCCGTCCCCGTAAATTGTCATGGCCAATTCCGCCTCTTGTGCCAAAGCATTTTGACTAGCTATACTAGCTCCACCTAAACTAGCCAAAGCCGTGAAGATAAGAAGATATTTGCGCATGCGGGCCTCCAATTTACTGATTTATTGTATGTAATAATTGTACTTAATAGATGCAGTGTAGCAAAACTAAGGCGTGGCTACAATGCGGTTATCCACCTAAAAGACAGTGGATATATCCGCTTGCACTTGGTTTGGCCTTACACTATACACCGCCTACTTAAATCAAAGCAAAGCGCGAAGAGATGTTTGTCGTCTGCCAGGTACGGTTATGAGATGGCGATTTTCGCGAGGTGCGTAACAAAAGGTGACATTATGTCAAAGACAACAGTTTTAGAAGTAGAAGTCCGCGAACGTACAGGCAGAGGCGGCGCACGCGCTGCACGCCGGGCTAAATTGGTACCGGGCGTTATTTACGGCGGCGGAGAAGATGCCGTAGCAATCAGTCTAAAAGAAAATCAGGTTTTCTCTGCCTTGAACACTGGTAACCTCATCGGGTCAATGTTGAAAATTTCCCATAAAGGTGAAGAGCAACGCGTGATTACAAAAGATGTGCAATTTCATCCGGTCAAAGACATGCCGATGCATATCGACTTTTTCCGTGTGACCTCCAAAACCATCATCGAGATGGAAGTTAGCATCAATATTGTCGGTGACGAACAGTGCCCAGGTTTGGTCAAAGGCGGTAATTTGAATGTTGTGCGTCATACCATTGAAGTGAAATGTCCTGCGGATAGTATTCCGGATAGCCTTGATGTTGATATCTCGGAATTGGAAATCGGCGATAGCTTGCACGAATCAGAAGTTACCTTCCCGAAAGGTGTGGTGCCTGCGATTACTGACCGTGATCCGACGGTCGTCACGATTGCTATGGCACGTGTCGAGAAAGAGCCTGAAGAAGAAGAAGTCGTCGAGGGCGAAGAAGCAGCCGAAGCAACCGAAGGCGAAGGCGAAGGCGAAACAGAAGGCGAGGGTTAAGCTTCCCCCGTTCTATGGCCTTGTCAGTTAGGTCCTTTTTCTCGTTTTTGTTGAAACGCAAGAAAATAGGGGAGGCGCCTGTGCTTCTCATTGTAGGGCTGGGTAATCCCGGTGCAAAATATAGGGACAACCGCCATAATATTGGGTTTATGGCGGCCCAGGCTATTGCGGATGCCCACGGATTTTCTGCGCCTAAATCTAAATTTAGCGGGCAAGTGCGCGAAGGTTTCATCGAGACCGCAAACGGGCGTGTCAAAACCCTTATTCTGAAACCGATGACTTTTATGAATGAAAGCGGTCGGTCGGTCGGGGCAGCGGCGCAGTTTTATAAGATACCCAAAGACAAAATCGTCGTGTTCCACGATGAGCTGGACTTGGATGCGGGTAAATTTCGCATGAAGTTAGGCGGCGGTATTGCCGGGCATAATGGTCTACGCTCTATCAAGGCTGGGATGGGCGGTGATTTTTACCGTGCGCGTATGGGCATTGGTCATCCGGGCCGCAAAGAACAGGTGCATGCGCATGTGCTGTCTGATTTTTCCAAATCGGAGCGGGACTGGGTTGATAATTTGGTGGATGCCTGTGCACGCAGCGCCGATTTACTGGCGGCAGGAGAGATTGAAAAATATCAAACCAAGGTCAATCATTTGGCACCTGCGCCAACAGCTAAACCAAGAAGAAATTAGAGGAAAATGTGATGGGGTTTATCAATGGGATTTAAATGCGCGATTGTTGGTTTGCCCAATGTTGGAAAATCAACCCTGTTCAATGCATTGACACAGACGGCATCTGCAGCAGCAGAAAACTATCCGTTTTGTACTATCGAACCCAATGTCGGCGAAGTGCCTGTGCCCGAAGCTCGCCTGCCTATAATCGCCAAACTTGGGGATTCCAAAGAACAAATCCCGGCGCGCATGAACTTTGTTGATATTGCGGGCCTCGTGCGCGGTGCCTCCAAAGGCGAGGGGCTCGGCAATCAGTTTTTGTCCAACATTCGCGAGACCGATGCCATTGCTTATGTACTGCGCTGTTTCGACGATGATGATGTTACCCATGTGGACGGCAAAATTGACCCGCTGGCGGATTTGGATACCGTTCAAACCGAGCTAATGCTGGCCGATATGGAAAGCTTGGAAAAACGGTCTCCGACTCTGCTGAAAAAAGCCAAGAACGGCGATAAAGAAGCCATTTTGACATTGAAAATGATCGACTTGGCTATGGCCGAATTGAATGAAGGCCGTCCGGCCCGCTGCGCCGAAATCGATAAAGAAGACCGCCAAGCTTGGCGTATGCTGCAATTGCTCACAGCCAAGCCTATTCTTTATGTGGCCAATGTAGACGAAGACAGTGCGGCTACGGGCAATGAATATTCAAAAACAGTATTTACGCGCGCTAAGGCTGAAGGCGCGCAGGCCGTGGTTATTTCTGCACAAATTGAAAGCGAAATCGCGCTGTTGGACGATGAAGAACGCACAGAATATTTAGACGCGCTCGGCCTGGAAGAACCAGGCTTGAACCGCTTGATCCAGACGGGATATAAACTTCTTGGTCTGGAGACATATTTCACAGTTGGCCCCAAAGAGGCCCGCGCATGGACTTTCCATGAAGGCTGGAGCGCCCCCAGATGTGCCGGTGTTATCCATACAGATTTTGAACGTGGCTTCATTCGCGCTGAAACAACGGCTTATGATGATTTTATAGAACACGGCGGCGAGCAAGGCGCAAAAGAAGCTGGAAAAACCCGCCAAGAAGGTAAAACCTACATAGTTCAAGACGGCGACATCATGCACTTTAAGTTTAATGTTTAGATTGATTGTTTCTATTTCGCTGAGTTGTGCTCAGAGCCCGTAATACTTAGCTGCCATATCGGGGTGGGCGCGGAGTCTTGTTTTTAGGATATTTGCGCCGACTATGTTAAATATGGGGTCGTTCGGGTCTGTGTTTTGGGTTCCGTGAGCCTCACCTGCGAGTTCTGGTGAAAGCGGAATAGGCGTAAATTGGGCCTCTAGCTTTGGATTGAAAAAATAGGCAATGGAATAGCGCTGTTTGCCAGGCGGTGGGCTTATAACCCTGTGGGGTGTAGCGCGCAGATAGCCGCCCGTAGCCACTTGCAGCATTTCCCCCATATTCATCACCAATGCGTTTTTTATCGGAGTAGCATCAATGATCTTGCCGTCGATATTGACCTGCAAGCCGCCAATATCGTCTTGCATAATGAATGTGAGAAATCCCGTATCGTGATGCCAGCCAACTCCCTGATTATGTTTCTGAGAGCTACCGCCCGTTTCTGGCACGCGGTAGCGGATCAGCTTGAACCGGGCATCGCCTTTGGGCTCGAAATAGGGGGAAAAATAGTCTGAGTCCAATCCCAAGCTCCCCGCGAGGGCACGGGTTAGGCCATTGCCAATATCGTACATGCCGTTCATCCAAGCTTCGACGGCAGGGCGTAAAGCGGGCAATGTTTCCGGCCATTGGTTGGGGCCTCGTAAATTGAGCCAAGTCGGGTCGTCTTTCGATATCGAGGGTGCCGGTTTCTCGTCGCAAAAATCCATCTGGTCGCGCCAGTCTTGCTTGCCGCCCGTAAGCTCATTGCCCAATATTGTGTAGCCGCGAAAATGCGGTGAGTTGATCAGGTTTAGTTTTTTGCGCTCAGCTAATGGTAGATTGAAAAACTGCCGCATTGCCGCATCAATTTTAGAATGCCGCGCCGACATGCCGTGACCGACGATATAGCAAAACCCCGCATTGTGACAAATATCACGAAGTTGAATGGCCGTAGTGTGTGCCGCCCGGCTTTCAGGCTTTTCCCTTAAATTCGTAATGTCGAGAACGGGTAATGGCACTTTTATCTCCTGAACATCATGGAGAAACTGGTATCACAGTTTCTCCAATCTTCACAATACCCGTTTTTCTAACCACAGCATTCCAGCCGAACAATACGCCCGGATTTTCGGGGTCGGTTGAGGCGTGTAGTTTTTTAAGAGCGGTGAGGGCAGTTTTTGGGTGTTTGCCACCCGTATTTTGATCAATACTGGTCATGATACAGCGGGCACAGGGTTTGACAAGGTCGAGTGTGACCTCTCCGATTTGCAAAGTTTTCCACCCGTCTTCTGCCCACGGTTTATGACAATCTATAACAATATTAGGACGAAACCTATCCATCCCGAGAGCCTCCCCGCCCGTATTTACAATATGATTATTCAGCAAAGCTAGGGACGCCGCGTTGGTTATCAAAATCGGGTAACCGTCTGCAAAGCTGACTTGGCTTGGCACGTTTGTCCATTTGGGACTGGCAAAACGTTCTGCGCTTTCGTCCATAAAGGCCAGAGTAACGGAGCGGCCTAGCCATGCGGACAATGCAGTGTTTATTGCGCCGTCAATATGGGCGGCGTTCACACTGCTACGCCAGACGGTGACTTGTTTTCGGATGCCGCGCACAGGAAATGATACATTCAGCCAATCGTGCTTGGGCCATTGGAGTGCAATTCCGCCCTTTATTTGTTTGACGACAAGTTGCGCTAATTTAGGATATTGCCTCTGGGTAATAAAACCACCGTCCGTATCCACCAACATAAAGCGGCGGTCTCCGGCGAGGCCGCGCGGCTTTATTTGCGCGGATAGCAGACGAATACCCCGTGCGCTTTTTACGGGGTATATGTGCAGGGAATGAATATGCACTATTTACGGCCACCGTAAATCATATCTGTATCCGGCAGTTTCCAAACTTCGATCATAGCCTCTGCTTCCCAGTCGAGATAGTCTTCGTCGCCCATAAGTTCGCTAATATAGGTATCGGTTTTGTGAGAGCGGGGAATGTTATAGCTGACGAAACGTGTCGCATAGGGTGTTGCAAATGCATCGGCAATACTCCAGTCACCAAATAGGAAATGTCCGTCATGTTCATTCAGTAAATCTGAAAAAATACCGTCCATTTTGGCCGTTGACTCCAAACAAGATTTCGGCATTTCTGTGCGCGTGCGCCGGCGTAAATTCATGGGTGCGTGTTCACGCAATTCGGTAAAATCATCTTGCATTTGTTTGCAGAGCGCCTGTGCCCGTTGTTTGTCTTTTGGGTTTTTAGGCCAGAGATTAGGCACGGCTTGCGCCAGCCAATCACTAATGGCCAAACTATCGGGCAACATATCGTCTCCGAATTGTAATACAGGTACAGTGCCTGCATCCGAAAGCGCTAGTAACTTATCTTTGTAGCCCGGGACATCAAGCTGAACCATGTTTTCATTAAAGGGAAGTTCGCTTTTGCGTAAGACTAACCATGGTCGCATGGACCAGGATGAGTAGTTTTTATTACCGATATGGAGCGTTAATGTGTTCATGGTTGATAACCGTAAACGGCATTGAACACACGACTTCGTAGCTCTTGCGAATTAGGCGTCATGACCTGCATATGCATCAAAAATGTCAGATCGTTTTTGACGTCAATTAAGAAAAACGTTCCTGCCGTACCGCCCCAATAAAATGTACTTTCTGGAATGTTGTAACCGCCGCTATTGATCGGCTCCGTCTTGATAGAAAAATTGAGCCCGAAACTGGAACCCTCGTCGAGGTCACCTTTGGGCATGGCGCCAAGTTGATCACTTGTCATTAAATCCAGTGTAGCAGGTTTGATAAGTGTGCCGTCATTGCGCTGAAGCATCAAAGCAAATTTAGCATAATCATCTATGCTGGATACCAGTCCGCCGCCGCCGCTTTCAAACGCCAGGTCCCCCAAATAAGGTTCGTCCACAATCAAACCCAGCGGGATACGTGGGTCGCCGTCGTGCATAGGGAATAACCCTTCTTTATCATATCCGTAAATTGTACCGAATTTTTTTCTGTCTTTGGCTTTGACCTTAAACCCCGTATGGGTCATGCCGAGCGGTGCGAAGATATTGTCTGTCAAAAATACGCCAAGAGCTTGCCTCGAAAGCACTTCAATAAGGCGGCCTTGCACATCAACAGATACGCTATAATTATACTGGGCGGCGGGTTGATATAGCAATGGCAGCTTGGCCACATTTTTTGAAAACTGCTCAACCGTCTGGTCGTATGTGAGGATTTTATTTTTGTTATATAGATGGTCAATGGGTGTATCCATAAAACCGTAAGTCAGGCCGGAAGTATGGCGCATCAAATCACGAATGGTGAATGGCTGTTCAGCCGGCACAAGCTTCATGCTTCCGTCTTCATTTTCGCCGTCGTAAACCATCATGTCACTAAACTCCGGCAGGTATTTCGATACGGGATCATCTAATTTAAATTTACCCTGTTCATACAGCATCATCATAGCGACACCGATAATTGGCTTGGTCATGGAGTAATAGCGGCCAATATCAGAGCGCTTCAAAAGTGCTTTGGTCTCTATATTTGAATAGCCGGTTGCCCCGAAATATGTTTCTTCATCGCCTTCATAAATAAGGATGGATAGCCCCGGCACACTGCCCTCTTTGACAAGTTCAACCAGTAAATTATCAATGCGTTCTTCGCGCAAGGATTGTGTGGTTATCGGGAAGGGCGGCGGGATTTGTGTTTTGACATGTGTGTCCGCTTTCGGAGCTTCCACTTCGGTTGTCGAGCCACATGCTTGCACAAAGATTGCGATTAGCCCAATGACCCAGATTTTCAAAAAATTTTGCAAATTCATACTAAAGGCTCCGGTAATTAAATCTATTCAAACAACTCGCCGCGTATATCTTTGCGGCCTAATTCTATTGCGCTTAAAGATCCGATATACAGCCAGCCATCGCCGGGTTCTGTTGCCCCTGTAGTGAGCGGATATGCGCCGGACGGATCTTGGTATTGTGCCAGAACTTTTCCGTTCATATCTATGGCAAATACGAATCCGTAACTAACCGCTTTGGGCCGCATGGAGGCAGGCAGGCGCTGAACCAATTTACGCATGAAAGGCTTGGCGGACAAATTGTCCAATGCTTCGGAACGCGGGCTGGTGAGGCCAATCCAGTAACGCCCATCCTGACCTTTATTGAGGTTGTCTGGGAAGCCGGGCAGGTTTTCTATAACCGTATCCATTGTCCCAACTTTTGCCCCCTTCAGCCATAGACGTTTGATAGCATATGTGCCGGTTTCAGCAATGAGGATACAGGCATCATCGGGGCACATGGCGACCCCGTTGGGAAAGCTCATATTATCTGCGATCGTTTTGGTGCTATTGTCAGATGGATCATAAACTAAAACCCGTCCCGTCTTGCCGTGTTCCATCAATTCAAGTAATGAGCCAGCGAGGGTCGACCCTGACGCCTCAGCGCCGAATTTTGTCGAAGCATCAGAGAAATAAATTTTACCGTCTGCTGCAATGTCAAGCTCGTCTGCATACAGAATTGGGCTATTGTCTTCGGCCTTATCTGTAAGGACGGTGACAGAGCCGTCCGCATCTATACTGAGCAAGCCCTTATGTGCATCAGCAACAATAAGATTGCCGTTTTCTGCAAATTGTAAACCGAGTGCTACACCGCCCGTATTGGCAAATACACTGTGCTCATTCGTGTGGGGATCAATGCGGATAATGTCGCCGCTTTGGGTCGACGTATAGATGGTCATGCGCTCATTCTCGATGCGTCCCGCTACATCTTCCGGGCCGTGATGATCGCCGATCGCTAGCATTTTTAGATTGGTTAGTTTCATATTTGGATCAAAATCACCCGTATAGCCTTGATTTTTCGGAGCATTCCACGCCACGGGATTGATAGGTACCGGCCAAAGCGTAAGATAAGCAAGGCCGAGTAAACCCGTAAAGACGAAGAGAAGAAATATCTTTTTAAGCATAAAAAACTCCTTTAATGATTAGGGGCGTCAGGTTGATTGAGCGGAGCCGCGTCTGCAAAAGCTGGTAAACATTCACATTCCTGAAATATGCCCATAATGGTCGGGTAGGCGGCCATGTCCATATCAAATTTTTGGTTATTGAACATTTGCGCATATAGGCAAATGTCGGCTATGGTCGGTGTGTTACCGTGGCAAAACTTGCCGGTTTCAGGTTCGCCCGCCAAACGGGTTTCGAGAGCTTGCATCCCTGCATGTGCCCACTCATGGAACCAGGTTTTTTTAGCATCTGCATTCGCACCGAACTCCGTTTCTAAGTATTTTAAAATTCGTAGATTGTTGATGGGGTGCACGTCGATTGCAATGATGTGCGCCAAAGCCCGTACTCGCGCCCGGCCAAGTGCATCCGCTGGCAAGAGCAGCGGCTCAGATTTTACCTCATCAAGATATTCCAATATGGCCATAGATTGAGTGAGTACGGTTTCATCTTTTATTTCGAGAGCGGGTACCAAGCCTTGCGGGTTAAGTTTTAAATATGCGTCTGACTTATGGTCATTATTCAAGAGCGCATAGGACATATAGTCGTATTCAAGACCCTTAATGTTCAGCGCCACGCGCACCCTAAGGGATGTGGTGGAGCGAAAATAGTTATGCAAAATATAATCAGACATATGTCACCTTAATTTCCGGAAGGCCGTCGATTGTCCCGACAAGTGTTTCGCCCGAGACCACTGCGCCAACACCTTCGGGTGTGCCTGTGAAAATCAAATCCCCAGCGGCCAAGGTTACGGTATTATTCAAGTGGGAAATAATCTCGTCAACGCTCCAAATCATCGTGTTTAAGGTCGAACTTTGTTTGACGGCACCATTATTTGTCAGCGTTATTTCAGCCGCAAAAATATCCGGCGCATCGCTTGCTTGTGTGAGTGCGGAGCACGGCGCACTGTTGTCAAAGTTCTTGGCCATGTCCCAAGGCTTGCCGCCCTTTTTGGCAGAGGCTTGCATGTCACGTCTGGTCATATCCAGACCGACGCCGTAGCCAAAAATATCCGTTTCCCCTGCCATGGCGACGACCAATTCTACTTCGAAATGCAGGTTCTCCGTCACAGGCGGGTAGGGGATGGTCGTGCCAGACTGGACAATAGTCTCGCGCGATTTTGTAAAAAATATCGGCGTCGAGCGGTTCGGGTCACCGCCCATTTCGCGAACATGATCTGCGTAATTACGGCCAACGCAGTAAATGCGCCGGACGGGAAAACGGTCGGTGCTTCCAGTAATGGGCAGGCTGATAATCGGCGGTGGGACGATAACGTAATTTCTCATACCCAACTGTAAATCTTATGCTTGGCCTTGGTCAAGAAGAATGGCTCAAAAATGCCTTTATAGTGTGAGTGGTTCAGAGCCTAGATAGTGTGAGTGGTTCAGAGCCTAGTTAATCTATTAGGTTAGCAACCATCAACCACCAATCATCGACCATCAATCGTTATCGTTGATTACTCTAATTATTACTCCAATATCTATTCTATTAAACTAGTTTAATAGAATAGATTAAATACGCAATTACCTCGTGCAAATTGCTTTCATTTGGAAGGGAAGCCGATTATAATTGGCAAATGAGAATTATAGATGTCCCCATTGCAAACATTTATGTGCCCGCTGGCAAGCGCAAAGGTCTTGACGCAGATAAGGTTGAAGCGCTGGCCGAAGACATATTGGAGAACGGCCAACAAACTCCAATTTATGTCCGTCTCGGTAAAGACCGCTATGTGTTGGTCGAAGGCTTGCACCGCATAGAAGCCCTAAAAATGCTCGGCGAAACCCATGCCGAGGGTAATGTCGTAATGGCGCGTAAGGCTTAGGTTTAAAAGGCTTAGATTTAAAGTTAACTGAGCACAGCCCATTGCAAAGGGAGTGGTAGCTCTTGGTTGCTATAATCGACACGTAGAGTTTTACGGGTTTTGTCTGAGTTTGAGGCTTGAGAGCGATGTAAGGTCAACGCCTTTACAATTAAAACATCCCCCTTTTTTGCAATACACATTTCCGTTTGCAGGGATGAGACGATTTTTGCATGTATTTCGGTCGGTATCTTGCCGTGCCTATGAGACCCCAGTGCTATCTCCATACATCCATTTTCTTCTGTATTATCTTCTAAATGAACACGAGCAAAAATCATTTTTTCAAGAATGTGCGCGGGAGGTTCAACGTGCCAAATACCTGATTTTTTTGTCCAGTTAGTGTAACCTTCTACATCTTGTCTGTCTTTAACAGCAATTACTCTGTCTTGATGCCAAGGTACGACCCAATTTGTGTCGGTGGACTTATTAAAGACCAACGCCCTAACGGGTTTGGCGCTGGGTAGTAAACCCTCAAATAGTCCATGAAGGTTGGCAACTTTTCGCAGCATGGAAGCCTGATGAGAATTCCAATTAATGCGGTCCCCATGTAATTTTTCTGATAGGCAAGCTTTGTTTAGCAACGTAATATCTGTAGTATTGAGTGCATTGCGAAACCAGACACGGCCTTCTTCTTCCAAAAACATCAAATTGTTGTTCATGTGATCAGCAAAGACATTTAATTACTCATCCAACATCCTAAGTGGATGTACGCCGTTTACCATGCCTATATATGGGGGGAGGATGGAGTAGCCGAGCAGGGATTGTAGTTGCGGGTCTAGTTTCCGTACTATGTCCTTCGGGATAGCCATCATCAGGTTTTCTTGCTGGCGGAGCCACGGTTCGCAGTATTGTGCGGTCAGAGCCATGCGCGGGCCATCCGAGATATTGGCACCGCCGCCGTGCCAGAACGTACCGCCGTAAAATATGGCGCTGCCCTTCGGCATAACGGCGGAGATAACCTTGTCGTCCTTGGTCGGTTTACGCATCCCCCAGAGATGGCTTTTCGGGATCAGCCTCGTGGCACCATTTTCTTCGGTGAAGTCGTCCAGGGCAAATATACTGGCTGCACCGAGTGGTGGTCGCGGACGCGGCACAGGGTAAAACCCGTCGTCCGGGTGAATGAACTGAGCGCTTTCGCCTGGTAATATATTAATGCCGAGCAATTGCGACAACTGGTAATTTGGCATGAACATCCGGTCAAGCAGAGCCAGAATACGCGGGTGTGTTGCCAGCCAGTCTACGGCGCGGGTTTTTGCCATTGTTGAATAGATACGCTGGGTCAACTTACCTTCAAACGTATTGCGTCCGACCTTGTCAAACAGCGGGGTCAGAGCGGCTTTCACTTGCGCGACTTCGGCGTCAGAAATCAGGTTTTTCATCATGACAAAGCCGTGCTCTTGTAAGCATTGCCAGTCAGCGTCTACCAGCGCAGGATTGACATCCCGCTCGATTTTAAGAAAACCGGTTGTACCCGCTATGTCCGTGGATAAATCATCTATATTTTCAACAACTGGTTTTTTCATTCACCCATTCTTTCATTTACAGTCTCCACATTTGGCCAAATTTCCGTCAGGGGTTTTGAGCGCCCAGTTGCACTGACGATCAAGGCATGGTCACGGGTCAGCTGGTTAGGGTGGTCGACGCCGCAAGAATGAGCAATCATGCTTACCTCATAGCGCATGGTCCGGGCGAACCGCCTTACGCGCTCGGCTTTGTTTTCTGGGTCAAGGCCACGCTGTAGCCTTTTATTATGGGTGGTGATCCCTGTAGGACAATTGTTGGAGTTACACCGCATGGCCTGAATGCAGCCGAGCGCAAACATAAAGCCGCGCGCAGAACTAACAAAATCCGCACCCGCACAAAATGCCCAAGCGACTTCGGCAGGGGTGATGAGTTTGCCCGTAGCAATGATGCGAATACGCTCACGTAGTCCTGCTGCTGCCAAAATATCTATAGTCGCGGGTAAGCTTTCGCGAATGGTCAAACCCATATTATCGATCAGCGGCATGGGGGCCGCACCCGTACCGCCGTCGCCGCCGTCCAGTGTAATGAAATCCGGTGCACTCTCTATGCCTCTGGCCTTAATAGCTACGATAAATTCATCCAGTTTAGACAAATCCCCAACCACCAATTTAATGCCCGTAGGCCGGCCGGATATTTCGCGCACCTGTGCGATTAAATCCAGAAGTTCATCAGGGTTAGCGGCGTCCACATGACGGTTTGGGGATATGGCCGCTTTACCTTTTGGAATACCCCGAATTTTAGCGATTTCGGCTGTGACCTTGGCGGCGGGGAGTATGCCGCCCTTGCCTGGCTTAGCACCTTGGGACAGTTTCAGTTCAATCATTTTGATATTAGGGTTTTCACAGATTGCACGTAATTTATCTGCGTTAAGAGAGCCGTCTTGGTTGCACGCCCCAAATTTGGCCGTACCTAGTTGATAAACCAGATCACAACCGCCTTCCAAATGATATGGTGACACCCCGCCTTCGCCCGTATTGAGCCAACATCCGCCCATAGCAGCCCCGTAGGACAGAGCTTGAACGGCAGGTTTAGATAGGGAACCGTAACTCATGGCCGAGATATTAAAAAAGCTTTTGGGTTGATAAGGATGCGCCGCATCTGCGCCGATAAGCTTAGGCACATGTAATATGTGTTCACCTTCCATTTTGGGGAACATACCATTAGCAAATATCACCGAACCGGGCGTTAGATTTCGGGTCGAGCCAAAGGGTACCGTCTCGCTTCCCTGTTTTGATACGCGGTAAATCCAGTCGCGTTCAGCCCGGTTAAACGGCATTTCCTCGCGGTCTTGCGCGAAAAAATACTGACGGAAAAATTCACCAAGGTGAGAGAATAACCCTCGAAAGCGACCGAGCACAGGGAAGTTTCGCCGCACAGAATCTTTGGTTTGGGTGATGTCGGTGACAAAGAAAACGAAGCTGAGCACTATGAAAATACCCAGCAAGCCGCAAAAAATTAAAGCAAACACCCCAAGCGCAGATGCGGTGAAACTGTCCCAGTTAAACATTCGAGGCATAGAGCCAATTAAGTAAAACACATTCATAATCTCATTCTATCAGAAAAAAGGTTGTAAGTAGAGGGTTGTTTTTGGGGGTTTATGTATTGCACTATTTTGGCTTTTTCAAAATTATCAATTGGTCCACCTCGTCTTCATCCTCTTCTGGCTGGGGCGGAAGGTCGGGTTGGATAGTCCACGGGGCGGCGTCTGGTGCGGCAAAGACATCACGGATGCGGCGACCTTGGTCGCGCGGTCCAACATCGTCGCTGAGGAATTGCCCGTTAAAACCATTTGCATCTTGCAAGACACTACCGCTCGGGGAGCCAGGTTCACCAAAAGTTGGAAAAGTGTTGTTTATTGTCGGGATGCTACGCGATGGTGGAATGGTGCTCGTGCCGAGCGGTGTATGCGGGCCAAAGGCTTCAAATCCGTCTGCGCCGCGACCAGTATTGCCGCGAACATATTCGGGACAGTCTTCATGATCTCGTTTTTCGCCCCGACAATCTATATCGCGAATTATGCCCCTGCCGCCCGGTAAACCGTCTGTCGGCCACGTGCCGCCCACTTGCCAACCACCGGCGCCCGGTGCTGCGCGTGGTGTTGAACCTGTAAACACGGGCGCTCCATCAGTATTGCCACCGAGAGGTGTAGACGGGTTAGCTGGATCTCCACCCGGAACACCGGGCTCGCCGCGCTCTTTTAAGATAAAATCCAGAGGCGTGGAGGCCTGTTCTTCGGGAATGGAATTGTCGGATTCTGCTTGGGTAATGGGGGCGTCTGGCGATGCGAGAATAGTGGGCGGCAAAGCTGCAATTTCGATGTCCGGTGTCTCAAAAATCTCCGTTTCGATCTGCGCCTCTATTTGTGCAGGGGGTGTTTCGATAATATCTTGTTGAAACAAAGGTGCAGGCGGCGGTGGCAGTTCTGGCGCAGGCTCGGGCTTGGGTGTTTCTACACCGGATAATGGTTCTTCGGTGACGACGGGGGCTGGTGCCAGTTCAAGACGCTCATCGATTTCGGGTAAATTTTCGGGCTCCAAGTCTGCTTCCAAAATGTCAGCCTCAAATAAAGGTGCGATGGGTTCGGCGGCTTGTGTAACCGGTTCAGCAATGTCGAGGATTGGCTCAGGCGTAAGTTCAGGTTCAGTCTGAGCCATCAATTCCGGGTCAAACAAATCCAGCGCTGGTTCAGGTAAAGTTTCAGGTTGGGTTTCAGGCTCAGGTGGGGTTTCAAGTTCGGGTTCAGGTTCAGGTGTTGTAATAATTTTCGGTGTTGGGGGGGTGACCACAGGTTCAGGTTCAGGTTCAGGTTCGGGCTTTAGTTCGGGCTCTGGAATTGGCTCTGGTTCAGGCTTAGGTGCTGGAGGGGTCGGCTTTGGCTTAGGTTTTGGTTTTGGAACTGGAGCCTGTGCAGGCGGCGGCACGGCGGCACGTTGCTCGGGTTCTATTTTAGGCTTGGGCTCTGGTTCAACTTCTGGCTCGAAGCTAATAATCTCAACAACAATCGGTTCCGGTTCATCCGGGACATGGGGAATATCCAGTCTGGTTTGCAAAATGAAGAAAAACAGCACATGGACGAGCAATGCAAGCAGGCTGGTTATGATACCCCGCCCGCCCACATCTTCCAGGAAATCGGCTATGGGATCCGGATCAAGATAGGGAGAAAATTTATCCTGATCGTACACACAAGCTCGCTAGATATGTGCGTGTTAAATAACCCGCACCGGTGGAAATTCTTAGAGGCTCATCCCCCATATGTTGAATTTCGCACAGATTTAGCGATTCGTGGGCACTAATTGCACTTAATTTTAGGTAATACTAAGGTGCGCTCTTAGTGGGACAATTCGGCGTAAACCACATAACGCAATGGCGTATCGCCACCCCGACGTCCAAAAGGATAAGTGATGGTCAGTGTTATGGTGGTGCTCGTTGCGGTTTTGTTATCTGCACGCATCATAGGGGGATGGTCTCTATGGACAATATTTGCTCCTAAAACGGTAAAGCTCTGGCAGACATTTTGACCGGATTGGATGTTAAATTCATCACCTGTTTTTAAGTGCTCAAGCGCGCCAGATATGCCGATATATTCCTCTCCTTTGAAGGGATTAGACATATATTCCGGCCAACATAATCAGCCCAAGTGCCAAAGCAGTGCCGCCAACAAATTTTTCAAAAGCCAAATACCGCATAATAAACTCCGTCAGGTGTGAGCCTGATTAATGGTGCCGGAATATGTAAGCAGTAAGGCTAACCAAAGGTCATTATGTGGCAAAACGGCCATGTTTTCGCCGAGTTGTTGGGAGAGGAACAAGGTGAGGGGTGCGGCACATAGTGTGCTATCTTGCATTTTGGCGGCCATATGTGCGATTATGACCACTTGCAACACATTCGTCCTATGTCATAAAAGGTGTCGACAATTATGAGAGTATTATGACAGAACCACATTACCCAGATTTGCTTCTTTGGGCCATTCCTTTTTTTATCGCTTTTATTGGTATTGAGCTTTTATGGCTTAAATTTCATCCCATAAAAAATGCCTACACATTTAAAGATGCGCGTACGTCTTTGATTATGGGCATAGGTTCGAGCATCAGCGATATTTTGTTAAAAGTGTTGATGGTCGGAACATTATTTTGGTTTTGGCAATTCCGGTTTTTTGATCTGGGTAGTTCAATTTGGATAATTTTGCTGGCATTAGTATTGACGGATTTTGTCTATTATTGGATACATTTTACCTATCATAAATCCCGTTGGTTTTGGGCCACACATGTGGTTCATCATTCATCCGAACATTATAATTTAACCACGGCTTTGCGCCAACAATGGACGAACGGCATTTCGGGGACAGTGTTTTTTAAAGTGCCGCTTGTGCTCCTTGGGATACATCCGGGTATTATCGTATTCGTTATGGCGATAAATTTAATCTACCAGTTTTGGTTTCATACTGAAACCATTGATAAAATGCCGCGCTGGTTTGAAGCGGTCATGAATACGCCGTCCCATCACCGGGTTCACCACGGTCGCAATGCCCGCTATCTTGATTGTAATTATGCAGGTATATTTATCATTTGGGACAAGATGTTCGGTACATTTGTGCCTGAAATGCAAGACGAGAAAGTCGATTACGGCATTGTCAAACCATTGACCACTTATAACCCGTTCAAAGTGGCATTTGCCGAATTTTTTGCCATTGGCAAGGACGTATTTGCCAAAGGCCTAACAATGGAGCAGAGGTTTAAATATCTGTTTGCCGCACCCGGATATTCCCATGACGGCACGCGCGAAAAAGTTGCGCAAATCAAGCAAGCCTATATCGAAGAACATCCAGGCGAAGCAGGAACGCCTGGATTACCTTCATCTTAAGACATTATTAGCCATATTTTCGCACAATAACCTCTAAGTTTAATTATTCGGCCCTTTTATGGTCGGCGGAGGTTATTATGCGTGTTTTCAAGAGTGCTTTGACGGCAACAACAGTCTTGGTTTTGGCGGGATGTTCAACCACAACCTTAAACCCGAATTATCAACAAACCACCAAATACAAGGGCAGCAACCCTTACGCCCCGCAGGAAGTGCCCTTGGGGTACGCCCCGCAGGAAGTGCCCTTGGGGTATGCCGATGAGGCCGTGGTTCAGCAAGCTGATCACCAAACGCAAGCACCTGCGCCTATTAAGTATGAGCAACCGCAAACACGTTCTGCAAATTATCTGGAATGCATTTCCAAAGAGAGTAACCGTAAAATCCTCGGCACGACCGCTGGCGGTGTCGTTGGTGCAATTGCGGGCCGCAAAATAGCAGGTGATAACAAAACATTGGGGACTGTCGCAGGTGCGGCAATCGGCGGAGCGGCGGGTTATGGAATTGCCGACAAGACAATTGCTTGTGACCGCGCCCCTGTTGTTGTTCGACAAACTGCACCAGTATATCAGGCCGTACCGCAAGCCGTGCAATACGAAGCCCCTGCGCCAACGTCCGGCATTCAAGAAAACACAGCGAGCGCTGGTGAGAACGGTACACCGGGTTATTACGCAGTTAACGGTACCCCGCCGCAAGCTACAGTGCCGCAAGTTACAGCGCCGCCAGTTGCAGCACTTGGGCAAGTCCGTCCGCAATTGGCACAGGTGCAGCCTATACAACCAAAACAAATTAGGCCTGAAACCAAGCAGTTGCTTGGCCCAAAAACTTATACTGTACCGGTTGCAGCTATGACTGAACGGCATACTGTTAAACCCGGTGATACGCTGTATTCTCTCGCCCGTAATACGTGTAGCACAGTTGCGGAAATTCAAGGTCTGAACACAATAAATGCGAAATTTTATATTCGCGCCGGTGATGATATTCTCTTGCCGAGCGGGAGGTGTGCGGAGTAAGAGAACCCTATGAGTTAAGCTGTTATTACGGTAGCCTACGGGGAACACATCATGCGAAAACGCTTTGCCAAAATTCTTGCAACTGTCGGCCCAGCCAGCGCTGCACCTGACACTTTGAGTTTATTGCACGACGCGGGCGTCGATGCATTTCGGCTCAATTTTTCCCACGGGTCACACGAAGACCACGCACAGACTATCAGGCATATCCGAGATATAGAAACACGTAGCGGCAATTCAATTGCCATCGTTGCCGATATGCAAGGACCCAAAATTCGTGTCGGCACCTTTGTTGGCGGTAAAACCACGCTACGTTACGGAGAAGAAATTCGGCTAGAGGTTGGCAGTAAATCAACAAAAGACGGGTTGGTTTGCTTGCCACATCCCGAGCTTATAGAAGCATTAGCCGTTGGGGATGTCCTTAAATTTGATGACGGTAAACTCATGGTCACCATCACGGAAAAATCGAAATCACATTTGATGGCTCGTGTCGATGTTCCCGGCATTCTTGGTGATAAAAAAGGTGTCAATGTTATCGGCACGGTCTTGCCAATGTCTGCGATGACCGAAAAAGATAAAGTCGACATGGCGTTTGCCTTGTCGCACAAGGTAGATTTTATTGCTTTGTCTTTCGTTCAAAAAGTACAAGACGTGATCGATGCCAAAGCCATTATTGGTGATCAGGCCAGCTTGATTGTTAAAATTGAAAAACCGTCTGCAGTTGACGATATCGAAGCCATAGTAAAACTGACTGACGCGGTTATGGTGGCACGCGGCGATTTGGGTGTGGAACTTCCGCTTGAACAAGTCCCTGTCGTCCAGCGCAAAATTATTACTGTGGCCCGCGCTCTTGGTAAACCGGTCATTGTCGCAACCCATATGTTGGAAAGTATGATAGATGCACCAACTCCGACCCGGGCGGAAGCTTCCGATGTGGCTACGGCAATCTATCAGGGCGCGGACGCCGTCATGTTATCGGCCGAAACCGCAATTGGTCGCCATCCGGCCACAGCCGTAGCGATTATGGACCGTATTATCAAGGCTGCTGAAGGTGATCCAAGTTACCCCGATTATTACACGCGCTCTAATTTACGTCCGCAAGCCACTATCAATGATGCCATCAGTCAATCTGTACGCGGCATGGCGGAAGTGCTGAATTGCCAAGCGGTTCTGGGCTATACCCGAACGGGTTCCACGGTCAGGCGGATTGCCCGTGAACGCCCGCCGTGCCGCATCCTCGGTCTCACACCAAATAAGGCGGTGGCATCTCGCATGGCGCTGACATGGGGTGTGCGTGCGGTTGTTATGGAGGATCCAAAAAACTTTGACGAAATGATAGAAGTCACTCAGAAAATTGCCAAGGAGCAGGCTGATGCGGTTACGGGCGACAAGATTATTATAACTGCCGGTATTCCGTTTGGAAGACCTGGTACAACCGACACACTTAAAATTGCTACGATTGATTAGGAGAGCAACATGAAAATATTTGCCATCATTATGACAGTCTTTGTTGCCATCAGCCATTACGGGTTTATGGCATTGGAGATGTTTTACTGGAACCATCCCATGGGCCAAAAGATATTCGGTTTGACTCCAGAATTTGCAGAAGCTTCTGCACCGCTCGCGGCTAATCAGGGACTTTATAACGGTTTCTTGGCCACAGGTCTTGTGTGGGGACTGCTGAGCAAACAAATGAATATTAAAGTATTTTTCCTTGGCTGTGTTGTTGTTGCAGGGATATTCGGCGGTTTTACAGCCAAAACATCAATATTCTACATCCAAGCCTTACCCGCATTTATTGCTTTGGTTTCAGTGTGGTTGGCCAGCCGGAAATCAGCTTGACATATTAACCTGCCCACTGCGCTACATGCGGTGGGTTGTCTTGTAGCCATTCGGCCTTGCCTTTTTTAATGATGAGTATTTCTTCCCATTTGGCGCCGACACCGTCTTTGCCGTAATGGGGTTCAACCAGCCAGAGACCGTCGGTTGGTTTATGGTTGCTCACCTCGTTAGGCCCCCAAAGGGGGTTTTGAGTTTTTAGACCAAGTTTGGCGATTTTACTCTTGGTGATATACCAGCTCAGCGTAGCACCGTCAAAGCCTTTCATGCGCCATCCTTTGTTCTTTTGGCTTTTCCCAGCGAAACGCCAGCGACCGGCACGGTGGCCAAGCACTTCGCCCGGATGCTTTTCGTGTGCGCTTTCATAACCATTTGCCGAAGCTCTTGCGCGGACATCCAGAGCAATTTTTTGAAAGCTCTGACCTGCGTTTACCGCGTCCAATATTAAAGCTCTTTCTTTGATAATGTCGCGCATCATAGCGTCATGTTTCTTATTCTTACCAAAGCAAAAACTGTAACTGGTATCGACCAGATACCCCCCAAATAACGGCGCTGCATCCAAGATTACACTGTCACCTTTAGCGAGCAGTTTCTTTTTGGGGAAGAAATGCCCGATAGACCAATCGCCTGGTAAAGCTGTGCGTTCACCAAACAAGGCTACGGGCAAATGAAAATAATTGCCTGCACCGGCGGCGCGGTATTTTTTCATCATGATCGTGGTGACGTCTCTCTCGCTCATCCCTTTTTCGAGTATGTCCGCTATTTCTGTCTGGAGCGAAAACACAAGGGTTTGCAACTCGCGAAATCTGTCTATTTCCTTTGCGGAAAAATTTTTGGTTTTGAAAATCATACCTATAACAGTCTTGGCTATAACAGTTTTGGGTCGACTGTACGCTGAACCACATTTTTCACCGTCAGCCCCTGTACGATGATCGAGAATATCACTATGCCGTAAGTTGCGGTCAGGATGACGGGCTTGGCGGCGACGGTATCAGGGAGTGACAATGCCAATGCCACAGAAATACCACCGCGCAATCCGCCCCATGTGAGGACGGGGATAGCGCCCTTGGTAAAACTCTTGAATATACCGAGAAATTTTATCGGAACGGTCACGGCGACACAACGGGCCGCTAATACTAACGGGATGGACAAGCATATTAATAAAAGTGCTGGGCCTAGATTAAGCTGATTCCCCAATATCAAGATTTCCAAACCGATGAGCAAAAATAATACCGAGTTAAGGATTTCGTCGATCATCTCCCAGAAACTAAATAAATAGGTGCGGGTTTTTTCGCTCATGGCAAATTCTGCGCCTTTATTACCAATCATCAACCCAGCGACCACAACCGCAATTGGGCCAGATAGATGATGATCAAAAATTTGGATGCGCCCAGCTAGTGCATATGTGCCAGCAACGATTCCAAGTGTTATTAAAATTTCAATCGCATGTTCATCAATCATGGCCATCGCTTTATAGGCTAGCCAGCCTGCTATAAACCCAAGAATTGCACCCCCGACGGCTTCGACCAGGAATAATTCCACTACATCAAAAACGCCCATGCTTTCGGCGTGACCGCTACCGAGGGCGATGGCCAAAATGATAGTAAAGATAACCACGCCAACACCGTCGTTGAACAAACTCTCGCCAGCAATTTTGGCTTCCAGCTCGCGCGGCATGGTAACAGACTTCAAAATAGACAGGACGGCTACTGGGTCGGTTGGGCTAATCAGTGCGCCAAATACCAAAGCCCAGATAAATGGTATATTCAGGCCAACGAATTGGGTGGCAAGATAAAATCCGGTACCAACAATAGCGGTTGAAATACACACCCCTATCGTCGCCATCATGCCAATGGCCCAACGGCGCGATTTCAATAATGCCATATCCACGTGCAAGGCGCCCGCAAACAGCAAGAACGCCAACATGCCGTTCATCACCGTCTCGTTAAAATCAATTTGCCCAACGGCAGATTGAACTGTGTCCGTAAGGCCAAGTGCCGGGAAGGCGACTTGAAGTCCAAGTAAAACGAATGATGTCACCAGCGCCATGATCAAAAGCCCTATAGTATGCGGCAATTTTAAAAATGCGTGATTGGCCCAGCCAAACAAAGCAGATAGCACAAGCATGGCGGCGGCAATTTCAAATAAAGATAACATGATTCCCCTCTTTCTTTACGTGCTTATATCAAATACTAATTCATGGTAATAGGGTTAAGATATAGAGGGATCGATATTGTGAAAAAGATACGACTAGCGCACATAGTTATTTGTAGTGCAATTGGATTAAGCGCATGTCAGGCTCCACAGGTCGAGGATGGTGCAGCTGCATGCAATGCCAATATAGTTGTGCTCGGCACGGCACAAGATGCTGGAAAACCACAAATCGGCAATAGTGCCGACCCGGCTTGGCGGGACGCTTCGTTGATACGAACGGCTAGTTCCCTCGCTTTGGTCAATAGGGAAGCCGCAACATATTCGCTGTTTGACGCTACGCCTGATGTGAAATACCAAATGCATATGCTCGAAACGAGTAGTGAAGTCGCGGGGTTGAAACTGGGTGAAATATTTCTGACCCACGGCCATATGGGACATTATCTAGGGCTAGCGCAATTTGGCCGCGAAGCTATGGGGGCGAAAAATACACCCGTTTATGCTATGCCTAAAATGCAGAGTTTCTTAGAAAATAACGGCCCGTGGGATTTGCTGGTCAAGCTGAAAAATATCGAGATTAAATCTCTCAGCGATGAAACCACTGTCAAAATTAACGACACTATTGCAATCACGCCTTTTATTGTTCCGCACCGGGGTGAATATACGGAAACTGTAGGCTACCGCATTCAGGGTGCTAGCAAATCCGCTATCTATATTCCTGATATTGATAGCTGGGAGCAATGGGACGCTGCGGGTACGAAACTTGATACCGTTATTGCTGATAGCGATTTTCTATTGCTCGACGGAGCATTCTATAGCGGCGACGAACTGCCGGGTCGCGACATGAGCAAAATTCCTCATCCAACAATTACACACACGATGGAAATGCTCAAACATTTAAGCCCAGAGGATCGTGCCAAGATACGTTTTACCCATTTGAACCACTCCAATCCAGCCCACGATCCAAATACCAATGCTTTTGAGGACATTGAAAAATCCGGATATAAATTAGCCAAAGCCGGCGAAAGAATTTGCCTGGATTAATTTTATCCAGTGTGGACAATTTAATGTATAGTCGAGGCGAAACCCAATTTAGAATTTGATTTATTTTATGGAACAATATTCAAAGCGCCCAACATCTCAGCATCTGGCATCGGTTCAACCTTCGGCAACTTTGGCGGTGACGCAATTGGCGAGAGAATTGCGCGCTAAAGGCTTGGATGTTATTGGGCTTGGGTCTGGGGAGCCGGACTTTGATACGCCTGATCATATTAAGCAGGCGGCGGTAGAGGCTATTGCATCCGGGAAAACCAAATACACGCCTGTGGACGGAATACCAGAATTGAAACAAGCTGTCGTGGACAAATTTGCCCGTGATAATAATCTGCAATATGACCTTGAAAATATCAGTATTGCCCCTGGCGGTAAGGCAATAATTTTTAATGCAATGATGGCTACATTAAACCCTGGCGACGAGGTAATAATGCCAACACCGTGTTGGGTATCTCACCCTGCAATCGTCAGGTTATGTGGAGCTAAGCCCGTTTTGGTTCCCTGCGCAGCAGGAGATGATTTTAAATTAAGGGCTGGCGCACTGGCTGATGCCATTACATCCAAAACAAAATGGCTGATTTTAAATTCTCCGTCCAACCCGACCGGCATGACCTATAGCGCAGCAGGTTTGGCTGCTCTGGGGGATGTCTTACGGGCACATCCCCATGTCATGGTACTGAGCGATGATATTTATGAGCATCTTGTCTATGATAATAATGAGTTTGTGACCTTCGCCGAAATTGTACCAGATTTACATGAACGCGTTTTGACCATGAACGGTGTGTCAAAATCATATGCTATGACCGGTTGGCGGATTGGCTATGCTGGTGGGCCGTCATGGTTGATTAAATTGATGGCCAAAGTCATGGCGCAGACCACGACGAATCCTTGCTCTATCAGCCAGTGGGCCGCGGTAGCTGCTTTGAACGGCCCTCAAGGTTTTATGGCCGAACGTGTGCAGGCATTTACGGCTAGGCGCGATATGGTCGTTGCCGCTTTACAATCCGCTAAAGGACTAAGTTGTGTTAAGCCTGACGGAGCCTTTTATGTTTATCCCGACTGCTCAGGATTGATAGGCCGTACCAGTGCAGGTGGTATGTTTCTGGAAACCGATATTGATGTTGCAAAGGCCATATTAGAAGAGGCTTTGGTAGCTGTGGTACCGGGCAGCGCTTTTCATGGATCGCCAAATTTCAGGATTTCTTATGCGGCGGATATGGAAACTTTAAAAATTGCCTGCACACGGATTATTAAATTTTGCCAAACGGTAAAGTAATTTTGTCAGCGGCCTTGATTTTCTTTAGAAACATCTTATATATTTAGAATAATTCTAAAAAGAGGAAAAAATGGATATCAATATTGGAATTACAGCGGAAGATCGCGCCCGCTCCGCAGAAGCACTTAGCCGGCTATTGGCAGATACATACACATTGTATTTAAAAACCCATGGCTATCACTGGAATGTCGAAGGGCCACATTTTCAGCAACTCCATATTCAATTTATGGAACAGTACACGGAAATGTGGACTGCGGTTGACGAGATAGCCGAGCGCATTCGTGCTCTTGGACATAAGGCACCTGGTTCTTATGCGCAGTTCGTAAAACTAGCCACGATCAAAGAAGAAGACGGTGAACCAAGTTGGCAGGATATGGTCCGTAATCTGGCGCAGGGGCATGAACAAGTTGCGAAAACTGCGCGTGAAGTTTTACGCATTGCCGAGGAAATCTCCGATGATGCTACAGCGGATGTAGTGACACCGCGTATAACTTTGCACGAAAAGACAGCGTGGATGCTGCGGGCTACTGCATCATAATGGGTGGGCGTTGGCGATAGTGTCCTATGCGCTCAACACCGCATTGGCTTCTTGTCCAAACACCCATTTTTCCAGCACGGCCAATAATTTGTCTTGCTTGACGGGTTTGGTCAGATAATCATTCATGCTGGAATCGAGACATTTTTCACGGTCATGCTTAAGGGCGTGACCAGTAAGAGCGATGATGGGTATCAATGGCTGTCCATTAGACGCTTGAAAAGCATGGATCAATTCGGATGCTTCATACCCGTCCATAACCGGCATGGAAATATCCATTAAAACAGCTGTAAACGTATTTGGCTCTTGCTTGAATTTATCTACGGCTTCACGGCCATTGTTCGCAAATACAGGCGAAAATTTTGAATCTTGTAACATTAGCCGCACAACATCTTGGTTTAACAGAAAGTCTTCTGCTACCAAAATCTTGACCTTTTCAGGGCCTGGGTTAGTGGTGGCTTGCATTGTAGTAACTGGTGTTGCTACATTATTTTGTTTAGGTGGGTGTTTTGCGTCGGAGACAATTTTGACCAGGTTATCATATAATTGACCTTCACGAACCGGTTTAACCAAATGGGCTTGAATACCGATAGCTTTTAACTCTTTGGAAGAAACGGGTTGGTCACAGGACGACAACATGATTATTGGGATATTACTGGTTTGCGGGTTAGTGCTGAGCATAGCCGCAAGGTCTTGACCGTTCATACCTGGCATTAAATAATCCATGACAATGATATCAATGGGACGGCCCTGCGCTTCTTCTTGTTTAAGGTAGACAAGTGCTTCTACGGCGTCTTGCACAGCAGTTGGCTTGATTTCCCATGCTCGCAAACGCTCCATGAGAATGGTTCTGTTAATGGCGATATCGTCAATAATCAGGGCACGGAGGTCTTTTAAATTTGTGGTGTCTCGTTTCGTTCTATCTGCGGTCGTGTCGATTGGAACGGGGATGTTAAATTTAAATGTAGAGCCTTTACCCAAAACAGAGCTAACATGCATTTTCCCGCCCATAAGCTCGACAATATGCTTTGAAATACTGAGGCCTAAGCCAGTTCCGCCGTACACTCTGGTCGTACTGTTATCCGCTTGGGTAAATTTTTCAAAAATATGGGCTACTTTTTCTGGTTCTATACCAATGCCTGTATCCGTAATTTCAACGGTTAGGTCGGCACGGCTATCTGTGAAATTTTTCACTTTCACATTAATCAATACGTGCCCGACCTCGGTAAACTTCACCGCATTGCCAACCATATTGGTTATGATTTGGCGCATACGGCCCGCATCGCCAACAAAGTAATGCTCCATATAAGGCGGGTAGTTAATGATCAGTTCAAGGCCTTTTTCCTGGGCTTTTGTTGAAAGCAGTGATGTCACGTCTGCCAAGACATCGCGCAGGTCAAATTCAACCGGGTCCAGCTCAAACGCACCCGCTTCAATTTTTGAAAAATCCAAAATATCATTGATGATGGTCAGAAGCGCATTTGAGGAACGGGTAATGACATCGACAAATTCTCTCTGTCGTTCATCAATATCAGATTCTTCGAGTAGCTCAGCCATTCCGAGCACCCCATTCATGGGGGTGCGTATTTCGTGGCTCATATTTGCCAGGAATTCAGATTTGGCAACACTGGCTGCGATAGCTTTGTCTTTGGCGTTTTCAAGTTCTTGCGCCTGTAAGGTTTCTTCGGTTATATCTTTAACAAATGCACGTAGTCGTACTAATTTTCCGTGGGCATCTCGTTCAGAGTTTCCGGTTGTGCGAAACCATTTGTTTGCGGTTTTATTGCGACCGACATAGTTGATAGTATCATCATTTGCCTGCATTTTTAAAAGAGCATTTTTATACCCATCCCGGTCTTCGGGATGCACCATGGAATATATGCCCTTGGTATGCAGGTCGTTCAATTCTTCCTTAGTCAGAATTGCATTTAAAGATGCGCTCAGTTCAAGTTTTTTTGTGCGAAAATCGTAAATCCAATACCCGGACTGACCAAGCTCCAGCGCTTTTTGCAACATTTCTTCTTTTTGCAAAAGTTGCGTCACATCGTGGTTGATCGAAATCGTATATCCGCTTTTTGTTTGCTTGCGTTGGAGGCGGTGGACGGACCCATCCAAAAATGGTGTCAAATCTTTGTAAACTCCAGTGTCAGTCCTGAACACTTTTCGTAGCTCTTCAGGCGATAATTTATGCCGGTTCAGGATTTTTGCATCTATGACCCCATTCGCGACCATAAGCTCGTGTACTTTGCTGAGGGGATCACCAACATTAAAGTCCCCTTCTTGTAGTTGTAAAGTCTTGGCGGCTGAGCGGTTGATATATAAGTAATTTAAGTCTTTATCTAAAACGCTAATGCCAACATCGAGAGCTTCGTCCAGAATATGGAATAATTCGGTTTCCATTCCGCTTTGCATGCGAAAGCCATCGATATCCTGTCCAATGACTTCATCGTCATCTAAATCATCGTTATCAAGTCTACCCATAATTCATCCGTCAAAATTGTCTAAGATATCTATATTGGCGGATATTAGGGAAAGAATGTTAATAGAAGTTTGTGTTTGGAGCATTTTTTCTTAATTTGGAGCTACTTTGGTGGGATAAGATTTGTACAAACCCCCAAAGGGCACACCAAGGCAGGCTTCGACTTTTCTGGATAGGCGCGTTCCGAAAAGCGATGCTTTAACATCGGTGGAGGAGCGTCCCTCTTTTTTAGTTTTGAGCGCCCAGAAAGCAAGTATTGCTAAGCTGACTGTAAAGCTTTGAAATTTATGAATTATTCAAGTTTTGCCACTTGCTTTTGCACCGTGAATGCGTCGCTGTTCTCTAACGGTGCTAAGGCACCGCGTCGAGGTCAGCTTCTGTTCACGGACACAAAATCAAACGCTCAAAGTGACTCCAAATTAAGAAGAAATGCTCTAGCCATAATTTGGCAAAAAAAAGCCGAACTTTTGAATACAAAAGCTCGGCCAAGTCTTCGCAATACTATTCGGGGAGGAACTGTACGCGGTTGGTCAAATGAGATGCAGGGGATGCATCAATCATTCGATATCTATTATATAGGCAATATTTTTGGGAATGTGCAGTGCCAAATTGTCACACCTGCTATGCATAAGTGCATGTCTAATTTGCCTTGTGCCATTTTTTTGCGGCTTTCAGCAAAAACTCCCGAAAGACCCGAACGCGGGTCGAACCGCGAAGCTCACTAGGGTAGACAAAGTAAATATCAAAAGGTTCGCCGCTAATTTGCGGGAGGACGCGCACCAATCGTTTTGACATGGCAACCATGTAGTCGGGGATGCCCACAATGCCCAGGTCTGCCTCAGCGGCTCGCATTATGCCGTGTAAATTATTGACGGCCAAAACGGGTGTTCGCGGATTACCTTCAGCGCGGCCCAATTTTAACACCCAATTGGCGCTATTTAAGCGGCCCGGGATAATATCACCAAAGGCAACTGTGTCATGTTTGTCAAGGTCGTTGACATCAACGGGTGAGCCGTACTGCGCAAGATAATTATGTGAAGCGTACAAACTTTGAGAAATGGTTCCAAGCTTGCGTTCAATTACATCACCTTGCGTGGACGGCCAGGGACGCAGGGCGCAATCAATATCCATTGTGGATAAATCATGCTCCTCATCTTCTAGCAGTAATTCAATACGAATCAGCGGGTATAATTTATTAAATTCGGGTATCAATGAGATAAGCCAGTTGGACCCAAGGGAGATTGGGGTGGAGACCCTTATGACACCTTGAGGTTTTTGTTGGGAGTCGACAACACTGGCTTGGGCTAGAGCTGCCTGATGAGCCATATCCTGGGCTGATTTAAAAAGTATGCGCCCCTGTTCTGTCATAGTCAAACCGCGCGCATGGCGATGAAATAAGGGAGCGCCCAGTTGATGTTCTAGCGCAGAAATTTGCCGAGAAACGGCTGATTGAGAGATACGCAGACGGTTTGCTGCCGCTGTCAGGGAACCTGCATCTGCGGCAGCATGAAATGTTTTCAGTTTATCCCAATCCAGTGTATCCGGCATTTATTCCCCGTTTTCAACCTGCATGTTTTCGGCCTGCATGTTTTCTGTGAGCCATTTTTCGGCTTCAAGTGCAGCCATGCATCCAAGCCCCGCTGCCGTTACGGCTTGGCGGAACGTTTCGTCGCTCACATCGCCTGCCGCAAAGACGCCTGGAATATCGGTTGCCGTGCTGTCGGGTGCCGTTTCAATATATCCGCCCGCGTTCATTTTGACATGGTCTTTGAACACTTCGGTAGACGGTTTGTGCCCAATAGCTATAAATACGCCGTGAACTGAGCGGTCATAAACTTCGCCGGTTTTCAGGTTTTTCAGTTTTGCTGCTGTCACACCTTTGGGCATATCATCGCCGAGTATTTCGACGAGCGTTGTGTCCCAAAGTATTTCCACTTTCGGGTTTTCGAACAAGCGTTTTTGTAAAATCTTCTCTGAGCGTAATTCATCGCGGCGGTGCACAAGAATAACCTTGGAAGCAAAATTTGTCAGGAACAAAGCTTCTTCTACCGCCGTATTGCCGCCGCCGACAACGATGACTTCTTTTTCGCGGTAGAAAAATCCGTCGCATGTCGCACAAGCAGATACGCCGAAGCCCTGGAAATAATCTTCAGACGGTAGTCCGATCCATTTGGCTTGTGCGCCCGTAGCAATGATAACCGCGTCGGCCGTATATGTCGTGCCTGTATCGCCTGTCATAGTGAAAGGACGCTTAGAAAAGTCCACATCTGTGATTAGGTCGTCGTAGATTTTCGTACCGAATTTAAGAGCATGGGTTTTAAAATGTTCCATCAATTCCGGCCCTTGGATTTCCGGGAAACCAGGGTAATTTTCAACATCCGTCGTTATGGTCAACTGCCCGCCGGGCTGCATGCCTGCAACAATTGCAGGTTCCAACATAGCACGTGCAGCATAAACGGCGGCAGTATATCCGGCAGGGCCAGAGCCAATAATAAGGACTTTGTGGTGGATATTGTCTTGTGACGTATCGGGCATAAATTTCTCTGTTTTTGATTTAGCCCTTAGGTAAGATGTGCGCAGAGGAAAGGCAAGCTTACAAGAAAGGTTTCTCCTGGTTTTCGCCTAAATGTTGCAGTAAAATTACTGCCATCCGCGCCGTTTCATTGAGAGGGACGTATTTGTTGGCTTTTATAGAACCCTTAAACGGTATGACATGACAACGGTTTTCAAGACTTGCATATAGGCTCTCAAACTTTCCAGATTTCCCCGCCATGGGCAAAGTGAACACAGGTTTGCCAGAAGCGGAGGCTTCGGTGAGCATATTGGTACTATCTTGGGTGACAAGGACTGCATCTGCAGCACCTAGAAAGGCAAAATACGGATTGTCATCTACCCCGTCCCACACCCAGACAGTGTTGCGGTCAGCATTGAGTTTCTGGTAATCCTCAACGGCCCAATCTGGGGTGCGGCGTGATGTTGTGAGCATCACTGACATGCCTTGTTCAGCCAAAGCGCAAATGGCTTGCATGTGATCACGGTGTATTTGGCGGGTAAGTTTGTGGGTTTTTGATGTGCCTCCAATCAACACGGCTATACGCGGTTTAGGGAGTTGGGCCAGCCGTTTTGAAAAAAGTTTTACTGCTGCCGTAAGCCTTTCGGTTGTAATGCGGTTAGGTGAACCGATCATGGTTTGTACATTAGCACCCGTTAAGCAATCGTGCTGTGGGGCAATGACCAAATCAAAGTGCTTGGGATCAATGCGCGGGTCTTGAATATAGACGGTGAAAACGGTTTCGCCTGCAGCTTTTTTTAGTGCCAGCAGTGGGGCAACGGCTTGGCGGCCACAGCCGATTGCAATATTGGGCAGGCTCGTAATGCCGTAATCTTCCGGTGTGGACTTAAGTTTATTTTGTATCTTGGGCGGTAGAGCTTTGAAAATTTCGCCGGCCTCAATGCTCAGCTTTGAAATTTCAAGTGGGCACAATCGTGCCACTGCTTCTGCTAACCCCAAGGCCTGATTTTCAATGCCGCGCCGACCATCGGAAATAACCAGACATGTCAGCTTGGCATTTTTTTGAGAGCGGGGCATTAGACGTAGGCAATGTCCAAAATTTCATAGGACTTGGATCCACCAGGCGCATTGACTTCAATTATGTCGCCGACCTCTTTGGATATGAGCGCACGTGCTATGGGGGCGGTAATAGATATTTTCTTGTTTTTGATACTTGCTTCGTCCTCGCCGACTATTTGATATGTGCTTTCCTCGTCCGTGTCTTCATTGACGATGGTCACGGTTGCACCAAATTTCACAGTATCCCCACCGAGCTTTGCGGCATCAATGACCATGGCTAAAGTCAACTTGCTTTCCAGTTCCTGAATGCGGCCCTCTATAAAGCCCTGCTTTTCTTTCGCCGCATGGTATTCTGCGTTCTCTTTTAAATCGCCGTGCTCCCGTGCAACCGCAATAGCATTGATAATATAAGGGCGTTCCTCGGTTTTCAATTGTTTAAGCTCAGCCTCTAAAGCCGCATGGCCAGGCACAGTCATTGGAAATTTTTTCATAATTTTCTCGTGTTATTTGAAGCCACGCTAAAGCCAAAACCTTATACAGATATTAACTGCGAAAGGGGCGGCAAGCGGCAGATATATAAGGAGAGGCGGGTGGGTTTGCAAGGTGTACCATAATTCCTTCCCCCATGAAAAATGGGGGAAGGAAGGGTTACCCATAATCCTGTAAACTCATGACATCGTAATTGTCTTTTGCAAGTGCGCTAATAGCTGCCACTGCTGCACGGGCGCCAGCGGCTGTTGTGAAATAAGGGATTTGAGCCGTAAGGGCCGCCCTGCGTAATGAGTAACTATCTTTTAAGGCTTGCTTACCCCAAGTCGTGTTGAATACGAGCGATATTTTTCCGTTCTTCATAGCATCGACAATATGCGGTCGACCTTGAGAAACCTTTTTCACTTGCTCCACATCCAGGCCAGCAGCTTGTAAATATTTAGCGGTGCCGCCCGTGGCCACGACTTTGAAACCAAGTTTGAGTAATTGTTCGGCTAGCGGAACCATGATCTGCTTGTCACGATCTTTCACAGATATAAATGCTGTGCCCTTTGACGGGAGCACGACACCTGCACCCAACTGGCTTTTGGCAAAAGCCATGCCAAAATTGTCAGCCATGCCCATAACTTCGCCTGTGGACCTCATTTCAGGGCCCAGCGCCGTATCAACGCCGGGGAAGCGGGCAAATGGGAATACGGCCTCTTTGACCGCGATTTGACCTTTTGTGACTGCCGTTAAATCAAACTCTGACAATTTGTGTCCAGCCATGACTTTGGTCGCTATATTCGCTACGGCAACACCGGTGGCTTTTGCAACGAATGGTACCGTGCGAGACGCTCGCGGGTTTACCTCTATGAGATAGACTTTGCCATCTTTGATTGCGTATTGCACATTCATCAGACCAACCACGCCCAGCTCTAGCGCTAGTAACTTGGTTTGCCTTTCTAGCTCCCGCACGATTTTTTTGCTCAGGGAATAAGGCGGCAAAGAACAGGCGCTGTCGCCGGAATGTACACCGGCTTCTTCAATATGTTCCATGACGGCGGCAACGAAAACTGCGTCGCCGTCGCAAATCGCATCTACATCAACCTCGATCGCATCACGTAAATATTGGTCGATCAGTAGTGGTGATTTACCGGATACTTTTACGGCTTCTGCCACATACCGGCGCAAATCCGGCTCGTTCTCGACAATTTCCATGGCCCGGCCACCAAGCACAAATGAAGGCCGTAGCACGACAGGATAGCCAACTCTTCCAGCGCCAGCCGCCGCTTCATCGTCGGTGCGGGCAATTGCATTTGCGGGTTGTAAAAGGTCTAGTTTTTGTAACAAAGCCTTAAACCGCTCCCGATCTTCGGCTAGATCAATAGCATCACGCCCGGTACCCAATAACGCAATTCCGTTTTCTTCCAAAGCTTCTGCGAGCTTTAGGGGCGTTTGTCCGCCGTACTGAACAATAACACCCAGAAGCTCACCGTTCTCACATTCCTTGGCAATCAACTCCAGTACATCTTCTTCGGTCAGTGGTTCAAAATACAGACGGTCGGAGGTGTCGTAATCGGTAGAAACCGTCTCCGGATTACAATTGACCATAATGCTTTCAATGTCGATTTCGCCAAGAGCGAACGCAGCATGGCAACAGCAGTAATCAAACTCAATACCTTGGCCAATACGGTTCGGCCCGCCGCCAAGGATGATGACTTTTTTACGGCCTGATGGGCGGCTTTCGCATGCCGCGATACCGCCAAATGATGGATGTTCATAAGTCGAGTACATATAAGGTGTTTTAGCTGCAAATTCAGCAGCACAGGTATCGACCCGTTTATAGACCGGTCGCACGCCCAAATTACGGCGGTGCGAACGTATTTCAGCTTCTGTTTTTCCGCAAAGTCGAGCAAGCCTGGCATCAGAGAACCCATCCATTTTCAAGGCCAGCATATCCTCAAATGTATCGGGTAAGCCACTCGCTTGAATATGGCTTTCAGTTTCCACTAATTCACCTATTTGCCGCAAAAACCACTTATCGATTGCGGTTATTTCGTACAAAGTATCGACGGAAAAACCTTCGCGAAACGCTTGGGCGACTATGCGTAATCTTTCTGGTGTTTGCCGCGCTAGCTCGGCGCGCATCACCGTATCCATATTATCCACGGATGTGTCTAGGGTTATCTCGTCCAGACCCATGACGTCTATTTCTTGAGAACGCAGAGCTTTTTGCAGGCTTTCTTTGAAACTACGACCAATAGACATAACTTCGCCGACCGATTTCATAGCGGTGGAAAGCACGGCTTCTGCACCGGGGAATTTTTCAAATGCAAAACGCGGAATTTTAGTGACGACATAGTCTAATGTAGGTTCAAAAGCCGCAGGCGTAGCACCCGTAATGTCATTATCCAGCTCGTCCAGAGTATAACCAACCGCGAGTTTAGCCGCGATTTTTGCAATGGGAAAGCCTGTGGCTTTGGAGGCCAAAGCCGATGAGCGGGACACGCGCGGGTTCATTTCAATAACCACCATGCGCCCGTCTTTCGGGTTTATGGCAAATTGCACATTCGAGCCGCCGGTCTCGACGCCAATTTCGCGCAAGACGGCAATTGAAGCGTCGCGCATAATTTGGTATTCTTTGTCGGTCAGGGTCAGGGCGGGGGCTACGGTTATGCTATCGCCGGTATGCACACCCATAGGGTCGATATTTTCAATGGCGCAAATGATGATGCAATTATCCGCTTTGTCGCGAACAACCTCCATTTCGTATTCTTTCCAGCCAAGTAAGCTTTCGTCTACCAAGACCTGATTGGTCGGTGAAGCGGTTAAACCTGAACGAACAAAATGCTCAAATTCTTCAATATTATAAGCAACCCCGCCGCCTGTCCCGCCGAGCGTAAAAGCCGGGCGAATAATAGCAGGCAAGCCGGTTTCGTCCAATTTGCGCACAGCATTGGCTACGCCTTCATTCACGTCACCATCCGGAGCGGTAATGATATTTGCACGCGGATTTTCAAGTCCAATCCTGTCCATAGCCCGGCGAAAACGTTCGCGGTCTTCCGCTTTATCGATGACGTCGGCTTTAGCGCCGATCATCTCGACGCCGTATTTTTTAAGTACGCCCATCTCTTCAAGCTTGAGTGCGGTGTTTAATGCCGTTTGCCCGCCCATGGTTGGCAGCAAGGCATCTGGCCGCTCGCGCTTGATGATTTTCTCGACTATTTCCGGCGTAATAGGCTCGATATAGGTCGCATCAGCCATGCTCGGGTCGGTCATAATCGTCGCTGGATTAGAATTAACCAATATGACTTTATAGCCTTCGTCGCGCAGCGCCTTACAGGCCTGCACTCCGGAATAATCAAATTCACAAGCCTGACCAATAATGATCGGTCCGGCACCAATTATCAGGATAGATTTAATGTCGGTTCGTTTAGCCATAATGTCCCAAAGAATCTGCAAATCAAACAAAATTTCGTATGTTTAATGCGCGGGACGAAAAGGTGCAAGAGATAGTGTAGGCGAATATGTGGATTATTAGGTCTATATCGACCCTAAGATCATTTCCCTAGCTTTTCTGATTAACGGCTTTCTATCTATAACCAAGCCATTACACTACTAAACTAGAAAACTAGTTTAGTTATTATGTCAGCCATTTGTGGTTCAGCTATAGTTTCGGGCATGCGCCCTGATTTTAGACATGCGCCATTGTCCACCCGGGAAGCTGCACGGGCGTTGACAGGTTCAGTTTGAAAACAAGAGATGCCATCCCGGCCAGAGATGCGCTGCCCAAACACCGCACAGGAGTTTGCCCATACGCAATATAGGGTCGCGCCAATACTCATGTTCAGTCCCCAGAGGCGCAGCCTTGCCCTTAACGGTTTTGCGCCAATAGCGCATGCGGTACACACTGACCCGCCCGCGACCGGACAGCGCAACAACCCGTTCCATAAACTGGGTCGGGGATAGGTCGGGGCATGTGAGCGAACGGGCAAAAATGTAATAGGGGCGGTTATTGCGCACAGGCACTATGCTGTGATGGCGCCTGCGCCGCGAAAAGCGGTTAGGTTCATAGGGACGCGCCAAAGCTTGACCGGAACCACGGTGCGATCGTTCCACACAGAGCTGAAACCAAAGTATCAACCACGCCAAGAAACCAGATACACCACGGGACACACCTGTGGGCACATCTCGGGATAAACCGCGAGACACAGCTTGAGGCGCACCTTGATACGCACTGGAAAGAAGCCCCGACTGAGCAGTGCTTGAATACAACAAATTTTTATAGTTTTCTGATTTCATGCACAGACACTAAACTCGAACCAAAAACCGTGGATAGGTTTTTTTGATTATTCGCGAAAGATGTATATTTCAATAGTTTACGCGGTATTTGGAGCGCAAAGAATGTGAAATATATCCACGAACGGCATCTAAAGCACAGGGGCAATATCAAGAAACACCGAGGCAAGCAGTTATTGTGTATATGGGCAGTAGCTTCGTTTTACGGAACTTTTTTGCGGGAATAATGGGCGTAAGGATCGTGCGGGTAATCTGTCTTTAATCCGCCTACTTCTATTGCAGTTTTATCACTTAAATCACAGGTTTGCAGAACTTTTGAATAGTCGAATGATTTACATGAAAATGCAGTCTCATTTAGACAGGCTTGCATACAAGATGTTAGTGATGTGAAATTAAGTATTTTCACATTATGCCCCTTAATGGCAGCATTCTGAGTAACTACAAATTGACTTCGCAATGTGAAATAAGGGGCGAGCCAAAGAGCAAGCATGCCAAGACATAATATCGTCGCGGCAAACAACAGAGTTTTAGTTTTTTTAGAGATATGTGTAAGGTGTGGCTTGGTTGTTTTAAGAGGGTGCTTTGTGACATTACCAATAAATTTCAGACCCACATTGGGAATCGTTTTTATCAATTTTTGTGATTTTCCGTTATCTCCAATCGCAGCGCGTGCAGAACGCAAACGGCTAGAAAGCGCAGCATCTGAAACAATACGCCCATTCCACACATGTTCATTTATTTCTTCCTTGGTGACAATTTCCGGATGACGCGCAACCAATAGAGCTAGCAGCCTGTACACTTGCGGCTCAAGCTTCACTGGCACATTATGCTCATAGAGGCTCATGTCCGAAAGTTTGATTTCAAAATTATCAAACGTATATGATTTTTCTTTAGTCAAGTTTCCACCTACAATCTATCAACTAACACCGGAATATTCAGTTGCTATCCCAGATAGACTTACAGATTTGGAACCCGTTGGGATAGCGATTTTTAGGAATATTGGCCTAATCTGCAGATATCTTCATGTAAGTTTGGTTTTCTTCATTATGCGCCTTGAAAAAATTCTGTGAAAAAGTGTTAGATTTATTCAATGGAGCTCACATGAAAACGCTAACCTCAAAGAAAACTAAAACAAAAATGGCCTATGCCTTTGGAGCGCTTGCCGGATTGGTTTTTGGAACTTCAAACATTGCTATTGCTCAAAGTTCAGCATTTTCTAAAACTGAAAATGCTGCGCTTTCAGGTCATAATACCAAAAAATTAACGCACAAAAGTGTACGGCAATGTATGAATGCTTGTCTGTCAGAAAGCTCGTTTTCGTGTAAATCATTTGACTATGCTAAGGCCGCGCAAAGCTGTGATCTTAGCGATACAAATGCTTCTGATGTCGGGGGTCTTAAAACGAATTATCCTGGTAATCCGTATGATCACTATAGTTTGTTAGAGGTCGTCGAATCCCCTACTTTTGGACGTGGTATTGAAGAAGGGCCGCAAGTTCCGGATGTTCTGTATGCCGTCAAGCAAATGCAGGGGCGTAATTCGATTGTTGTGGATACGAAAGTATCGGGTTTTACCAATAAATACGATGCGAATGTCAGTAACTCTGATCATGTTCAAGGCATTACAATGACATCAACGGGGCGTATTGTGGTTTCCGTTTCGCGCACCAAATCATCAACTGGTTGCGGTGGCGTATTAATGTATAGTAGCGTATATCGGGAAAATTCTGATATTCCTCTGACCTGGGAAACATATTGTTCCGCTAATAATGGACTAGAAAAACACCCCAGTTCTATACAGGCCGTAGGTGAAATTATCAGCGTTGGGACACATGGTGGGTCTCGTTTTTATCATTTGCCACAGAACGGAAAAATTCAACGACTTGCGCATCTTGATACAAGTGGTGGACGTGATGCATCAGGTGTCACATATAACAAAAAAGAAGACCGTTTCTATTCTCTTGATGGGGCGGGAAGTGTGAAGCCTGGACAACGCACAGCTAGTATTTGCCGAACAAATGTGGGCGTTACTTTGCTTGATGCTGGAACATCATTTAAAGATTGCAAGCTAATTTCAACCTATATTTCTGGCCAAGGTTCAAGCTTGCTGACCCAAGCAGACGGGCAAATGTTTGTTGTATCCACATTTAGTTCTGATGAATTTTACCCGGACGGTTCAAGCGCTAGTGAGGGGGCAAAATCTGCGCAATATATTGCAAAGTGCACCTCCGATGGTGCAGATGCTTTGTTTAAAGGCTATTCTCAGTCAACACCATATAGCGATGTCCTGTATGTTTCAAAAATCAACTACGCAGCAGGGACAAGCCGGCTTTTATACAAAGGCGAAATTGGGCGCACACAGCGCGTACAGACATGTGTGACAGATCGCCCGGCATTTCGCTTTGCGGGAGGTGTTGCACCATTTGGTACAAAGGGTGAGCTTATGGGCTTATGGTCTGGGCGATTTTTAACTGCGGTACCAAAAGCACCTAACTCGGACTCTTTCGAGTTTGCGGCACAGAATTTGACGCCGCGCGGTGTACGAACCGAGCATTATTCAGTTGCAATCGATTGTGATGTTGACGGTATTTCGGATGAAGGTACTAAAAACACAATCACGGCTACATTCTATAATGATAGAGGTGAGGTTGTTGGCGTTGGACGCGAAGTCGGTGTTGTAGGAGGTGTTTTTGGATGTGGGCTTGAAGATTTAGATATAAGGGCCACAACTACGGACCGCGTGAAAAAAGTAAAAATTAGCACAGACGGGTCTGACGGTTTTATGATCGATAAAATAGAACTGCGAGAAGCAGGCCGTATTGTTCGAACATTTGGCAGTAATAATGATAAGGGCTGGTGTCTTTCAACAGACCCAATGGACGGCAGTAACAATTGGAAAGAAGCTGCGGGCAACCAATGTAAATCGGAATATACGTGGAGTTACGAAAAATCAGAATCAAAATCGACACGAGAAGAACACTATTCTGTTGCTATTGATTGTGACGTAGACGGTATTCAAAACGAAGGCACAGAAGATACAATCACGGCTACATTTTATGACGCGAAAGGAAAAATTATTGGTGTCGGCAAAGAACATGGCGTTGTCGGCGGTGTTTTTGGATGTGGGCTGGAGGACTTAGATATTCATGCAACAACAAGGGGACAAGCTACACGCGTGAAAATCAGCACGTCAGGCTCCGATGGGTTTATGATTGATAAAATCGAGCTTCGTAAAGATGGAAAAGTCCTGCGCTCATATGGTGCGAATAATGACAAAGGTTGGTGCTTGTCTACCGATCCAATGGACGGAAGCCGAACATGGAAAACCGCAGCGAGCGGAAAATGTGAAGCAGAATATAGCTGGAATTATTAAAATTTAGAGGGTTTGTGCATACATTAATTCGATGGCACTAAATTTTTGGATGCGGTGGTTGCGGTAGGCTGTGTTGCCGTAACCGAAGCTATAGTATTACGGTAAAAGTGAGCGGAGTGAATGCCTTTTGTGTACCGTAAATACTACGAACTTTACTCTGAGTGCGCAGTCTGCCTCTTGTACACTGCCCTCTTAGCTCCCTTTATGTACCACCAGTTGCGGGAAGGGGATATCCCATTTTTGGCTCAAACAGGCTTCTACTACGGCGTGGTTTAGGTATTTTTCCATTTTTTTCCACTCATGTCCAAGTCCTGCGCCTATGTCTGCCAAAACAACAAAATTGAGCGCACTATCGCCGA
>Ga0316204_10000497_pt1 | contig 143629 bp, 117 predicted proteins | sample 6monrhotite_MG_2_FD_205661 | JGI IMG/M metagenome (GOLD analysis project Ga0316204, IMG submission 205661) | Microbial mat bacterial communities from mineral coupon in-situ incubated in ocean water Damariscotta River, Maine, United States -... | ecosystem: Environmental > Aquatic > Marine >... | reverse complement strand
AAATTGGTTTTCCTGATCATACGATCCATAGATAAAATTAGACAGATATCTTGCTGTAACGTCTGAGGTGATTCCGGCTTTTTCAGAAAGGGTAAGGCCATTATACAGTTGTACAAACAAGCCAAACACGTGATTGGAATACGTCTCTTCTAGACTTTCAACAGAGAAAAACTCGTTTTCTAGATAAAAAGCAGATGTATAGGCGCTCACATACCACCATGAGACCAAAGAACCTCCGTGGGATACATCGAGGCTATATTGAAAATTTCTAATAAGGTTGGCATCAATACTGCGTACAGTAAATTCGGTATTGTCTTGAAATGAAAGGGTGCCGAGGGGATTTTTCGTTTCTTGATAATACAGTTCAAAAAACCATTTGTTCTTTAAATTATAGCTTAACGTGATCTTGCTGTCAAATGCAGGTCCAAGATTTGGGTTTCCGCCTGTGAAATTATTTTCGTTTAAAAAGTACCTAAACGGGTTTAGGCTTTGATATCGAGGTCTATTGATTCGTCTTGCGTAGCTAAGTCCTATTTTGTCCTTATTGCTCAGGGTGCGCTCTATAGAGGCTGTAGGGAAAACTTCAAAGTATTCTTGGGTGTTAACTTCTCCAAGGGATCTTGAATCACCACTAACGTCCGTATACTCACCTCTCAGTCCCGCTTTGAGGTTCCAGTTTGTCCATTTCTTTGCAAATTCAATATAGGCAGCATAAATAGATTCTTTATAAATGAAATTATCTGAAAGATCATTATTAAACACCACGCTTCCGGTATCGGTATCAAAGAAGTCAAGCTTACTATCTGTCTCTATTCTTGAATATTTGACTCCCGATTTCATAGCAACAGACCCCAAAGAGAATGAGAGGTCAGATTGTCCTGTATATATTTTAGTGTCCTGATCAGATTGTGTAAAGAAACTGTTGTTTCTCAAAAAATCTCCCGAAGGCAAGAAGTATTGCGTATTCACATCTTGTATTTGCTCTTCGTTATATGAAACATAGTTGGCCGCAGTTGTTAAGGTTGTTCCATTCTTTCCAAGGGTAAGAACGTGTTGTGCGTTAAAGGAAAGATTGGCTTTGTCATTATTAAGAGAGCTTCGTGTAGCGAATGTAGAATCTAATTGACGTTGTGGATTAAAAATCCGGGTGAAAACTTCGTTTTCATAAGCCCTATTAGGTGAAACGGATATTTGAGAAGAAATGCTCAACTCATTTTTATCATTAAGCGTGAAATCTGCCACAAGATTTCCCTGATGCGCCCATGAGCGTGTGGTTCTTTTGAAGTCAGATTCCCAAAGAGAACTTGGTTGCCCGTTGGGCTCAAAAAATGTGATGTGATCTTCTTGGTCTTTAACTTCTTTTCTTGGGCTAAACCCATACGAAGCATAAAAATTGAGCCAGTCGTTTTTATAAAAATGCGATGTATTCAGGTTGTATTTTGGAAAAATGGCCTGCTCATAACTTATTCCTGCAGATCCTTTATAACCTATTGAAATTGCTTTAGATGTTTCAATGTTGAGGACGGCACCTCCCTCGGCATCATAAGAAGCAGACGGGTTTGATATTACTTCAATGCTTTTTATAAAAGAGGCGTCCATATTGGTTAATAGAGAGGTTACTTCGGAAGCCGATAGGTATACACGTTTGTTGTTTATATAAATTGTAGTGGGTAAATTCTTTATGGAAATTCTATCTTGAACTATCAATACCCCTGGGGTTTTTGCTAACAAGGCCAGGGTGTTTCCAGTAGCTAGTGACGTATTTTCCACGGTAAACGTTAGGCGGCCAGGCTCCTTTGTTATAATTGGCCTTTGGGCCGAAACAACGACCTCGTCAAGAGCTTCATTTTTTTCGATTAGCACAAATGTGCCAATCTCTATGTCTTTGGATACTTCTATGGTTTGGCTCATTGTCTCATATCCCAAAAAGCTAACACTTAATTGATATTTTCCAGATTCAATTCCTGTGAGTAGAAATTGCCCCGCATCATCAGATGTTGCGCCTTTAATAGTCGTATCGGATAGTCCTGATGTTGTGATCTCATTTAGCAAGATGGTCACAAAAGAAAACGCTTCTCCTTTGTCATCGGTAATGGTTCCAGAAATAGAAAAATCCTGACAAAACACTGTGAATGTTTGTAGGATAAGAAATAGAAATACTGTTTTTTTCATAAAAATGCCCGCCGGCGATTATCGTTAATAAATCATCTATAAATGGAGGTTTTGCTGATGGCGGGAATACAAAAAATGTCAGAAAACTCCGTCAGAACAAATATGCTATTATTCTCGTAAATAAAATAGATTTCACTTAATTTTTCGATGTATGACACCTTGGGGGTCATAGTACAGTCATTTTACTCTATATTTGCAGCCTAAATCTACGGATGGATTAATGTTATGAAGAACATCAGGAATTTTTGCATTATTGCACATATTGATCACGGGAAAAGCACCTTGGCAGACAGGCTATTGGATGAAACGGGGACTGTTACGGCGCGCGAAAAGCAAGATCAGCTTTTGGATAGTATGGATTTGGAGCGGGAACGGGGAATTACAATCAAAAGTCACGCAATTCAAATGCAGTATATATATGAAGGAGAAGAGTATACGCTTAATTTGATTGACACGCCTGGCCACGTTGATTTTTCATACGAAGTCTCACGTTCTATTGCGGCTTGCGAAGGAGCCTTGCTTATTGTTGATGCCGCTCAAAGCATTCAGGCCCAAACGATTTCCAATTTATACTTAGCATTGGAAAATGATCTCGAAATCATTCCTGTATTAAATAAGGTAGATCTTCCTTCTGCCAATCCCGAAGAAGTAACCGATGATATTGTAGACCTCCTTGGGTGCGACCCAGAGGAGGTAATTCCAGCCAGTGCAAAAACAGGGCTTGGAATTAAAGACATTTTAAAAGCTGTTATTGAACGTGTACCTGCCCCAAAAGGCGACCCAAATGAACCATTGCAAGCCCTTATTTTTGATTCTGTCTACAACCCCTTTAGAGGTGTAGAAACCTATTTTAGAATCTTAAATGGGGAAATAAGAAAAGGGCAACATATTAAGTTCATGGCCACAGGCAAGTCTTATTATGCCGATGAGGTGGGAACATTACGGCTAAAGCAAGATCCTAACACAGTCATAAAGACAGGAGATGTTGGGTACTTGATTACTGGGATAAAGGACGCACGTGAAGTAAAAGTGGGAGACACCATTACTGATTCTAAATCTCCAACGACAAATATGGTTGATGGTTTTGAAGATGTAAAACCCATGGTTTTTGCCGGAATATACCCAGTAGACACCGAAGACTATGAGGAGCTCCGCGCTTCTATGGAAAAACTCCAGCTCAATGACGCATCGCTCGTTTTTATTCCTGAGAGTTCTGCGGCTCTGGGGTTTGGTTTTCGTTGTGGCTTCTTAGGAATGCTTCACCTAGAGATCATTCAGGAACGCTTAGAGCGTGAATTTGACATGACGGTGATAACTACGGTTCCCAATGTTTCCTATCACGCCTATACAAATAAAGACCCGGATACGCGGATCTTGGTAAACAACCCTTCAGACCTTCCTGACCCTTCCAGGCTTAATCGTATGGAAGAGCCTTATATCAAAGCTAGCATCATTACAAAATCTGATTTCGTAGGACCCGTGATGTCTCTGTGTATAGAAAAAAGAGGGCAAATTACCAACCAGACCTACCTAACAACTGAACGTGTAGAGCTGTCGTTTGATATGCCACTGGCCGAAATTGTTTTTGATTTTTACGATCGGCTTAAAACCGTTTCCAAAGGATACGCCTCCTTTGATTATGCGCCTATTGGAATGCGTGAGTCACAACTGGTAAAAGTGGATGTGCTTCTTAATGGTAACATTGTGGATGCCCTTTCGGCGCTTTTACACAAGGATAATGCCTATGATATTGGTAAAAAAATGTGCGAAAAGCTAAGGCAACTTATCCCAAGACAGCAGTTTGATATTCCTATTCAAGCAGCCATTGGGGCTAAAATTATTTCTCGAGAAACAGTAAAGGCTCTTCGTAAAGATGTAACGGCTAAGTGTTATGGAGGTGATATTTCTAGAAAAAGGAAATTACTGGAAAAGCAAAAAAAGGGTAAAAAGAAAATGCGCCAAGTAGGAAATGTTGAAATTCCTCAAGAAGCATTTATGGCTGTCTTAAAGCTGAATGATTAACCCCCACAAGTAGCTCCGGCCTCTTGTAGCCCTGCAATGTATACGTCATAATCTGTTCCGGTATTCTCACCGTTGACAGAGGCATTTCCGCTACTTTCTCGACAAACTTCAAAAGAAGGTGTTTGCGAAGATTCACACATTGTGCATGATCTAGAGTCATCCTCTTTGCACGAAAAAATGGAGATACATAATGCTAGGGCGACGAACGGAATTAGTATATTCTTTTTCACAGTATTTTTATTCGTTTAGGTCTGAAATTGGCTTTCCTAAATAAACCAAGCGAAATCCTTGTTCAATTTTGGTCACCTCTTTGTTGTGCGATGAGATAATATGTATTTCACCATCTAAGTCTTTAATGAATAACGGAATGTTATCTGTTTCCTTGTCCATAGCATCAACAATGTTGTCATAATGTGCCTTATCTTGAATTTCCAATTCTTGAATCGATGGGAATTTTTGCGTTACTGTATTCACTGAAGTAAAGTCGTCTACTTGTGAAAATAGCCCTTGTTCAGGGTTATTTGTGGTGTCTTTCATTTCTTCTTTAGTAATCAATCTGAAAGCGCCATTTTCTCCATATTGTTTGCTGAACTTTCGAAGAACGTATTTATTAATATCAGAATTTCCGGTAAGCGCCATTAAATAACCAACGTCGTTTAATTCAATATTATCTGATAAGGCTTCCGAATATATGTTCGTATTAATTGCTTCTAAACCCAGCTCTTTGCTCTTTGCGATATTCGCTTCATTGCTGTCAATAAGTACAACATGACGACCGTTTTTTTCCAAATATTGCCCAATAAGCCTTGGAAAGTTTGATGCTCCAACGATTAAAACCCCATTTGATTTTTTTAGAAAAACGCCTACAATTTTTGCAAATAACCTCGCCGTAGTGGCATTGAGAAGTACCGTTCCCAGTACAATCATAAATACTAGAGGAGTAATATATTCGGCTCCCGGGACCCCTTTCTTGGCTAATGTTAAACCAAATAACGAGGCGATCCCCGCCGCAACAATACCTCTGGGCCCCACCCAACTAATAAAAAGCTTTTCGTTGATGGTAAGACTCGATTTTCTTGTGCTTAGCATAACCCCTAGAGGTCTTATTACGAAAACAACAACCGCAAAAAGAGCGGCTGTTTTCCAATTGTAAATAAGCAAAAGATCTTCCATATTGATGTTAGCCGACAATAAAATAAAGAGAATTGAAATAAGGAGAACACTCAACGATTCTTTAAAATAGAGTAGCTCCTTTAGATATCCCGAATTTGTATTTCCAAGGACCATTCCCATGACAACAACGGCAAGTAATCCGGATTCGTGAGCAAATGTATCTGACAACACAAAAACACCCAGTACTGCGGCCAATGCGAAAACGTTTAATAGATAGTGGGGAATCCACTTTCTATTGATCGTGAAATTAAGGGCGTGTGCAAATGTAAACCCGAAGGTTGATCCAAAAAGAACAATCTTTCCAAATTCTACAAGAGCTGTTTTGGTAAACTCTCCTCCCGCATCTACGCTTATAAATTCAAAAACCAAAACCGCCACTAAGGCGCCAATGGGGTCTATTAAGATTCCTTCCCATTTTAAAACCGCCGAGAGGTCTTTCTTTAAAGGGATGTTTCTCAAAATGGGGGTAATTACCGTGGGTCCGGTAACAATTATTAGTGCCGAAAATAAGAACGATATTTCCCAGCTTAGACCGAAAATAAAATGAGCCGCGACCGCCGCTCCAAAAAAGGTAACTATAGAACCCAATGTAATTAGCTTTGTAATTACGGGTCCTACATTTTTTATTTCGTTCATTTTTAGGGTAAGCCCTCCTTCAAAAAGAATGATGCTAATGGCCAAGGACACAAAGTAAAAAAGGCTCTCGCCTGGGAAAAGGCCTTTTTCATTATCCCAGATGGGTTCTATCCATTTGGTACCATCTTCAGAAAGGTATTCAGCGGCAATAGGTCCAACCAGCAACCCGATTAGAATGAGCGGAAGAATTGCGGGGATTTTAAATCGCCATGCAACCCACTGTGCCAAAATCCCTAAGATAATTATTCCTGCAAGCTCTAACATTTGCCAAGTTTTGCTTAAAATTAATAAGATTTACTGAAAATCACGTGCCTTTCAACATGTTATTGACTTCTTTCTTTATTGACTGTACTTCGGTTTAGCCCCAAATTGTTACTATATCTCTCCAAATATGGGTTTTTGTTAAAAATAGTATAATTAATCCGCTCCCTCTTTTCGAGAATGTAACGCTTTTAGTATTTTGCGGGCTTAACATCTCGTATGACCTTATACCCTATTGAGGCCGGAAACTTTAAATTAGATGGTGGCGCCATGTTTGGCGTGGTTCCAAAACCTCTTTGGTCCAGAACCAACCCGGCTGATGAGAACAATATGATTGATATTGCAGCTCGTTGTCTTCTCATTGAAAATGGCCACAGACTTACGCTTATTGATACGGGTATGGGAAACAAGCAAAGCGATAAGTTTTACGGATATTATGACAGGTGGGGTGATTACAACTTGGATGATTCCTTGTCAAAAAAAGGGTTTCATAGAGATGATATCACCGATGTCTTTATGACCCACTTGCACTTTGATCACTGCGGAGGAAGTGTACAATGGAATAAGGATCGCACGGGATATGAGCCTGCGTTTAAAAATGCGACCTTCTGGAGCAATAAAAACCATTGGTTGTGGGCAACACAGCCCAATAGAAGAGAAAAAGCTTCGTTCTTAAAGGAAAACATTCTTCCAATGGAGGAAAGTGGACAGCTACGCTTTGTTTCAGATCCAGTTTCTGATTTTTCTGAAGCCAGCGAACTTGACTTTGGAATATTCTTTGCAGACGGTCATACAGAAAAGCAAATGATTCCGCATATAGAATACAAAAACAAAACAGTCGTTTTTATGGCAGACCTATTACCAACAGCGGGGCATTTGCCAATTCCTTTTGTGATGGGGTATGATACTAGGCCTTTGCTAACTCTGCCTGAAAAGGAGAAATTTCTTAATGCGGCAGCCACGAATAATTATTACTTATTTTTAGAGCATGATGCTCATAACCATATAATTACAGTAAAACATACCGAAAAAGGCGTTCGTCTTGACGAGAGTTTTACTTTTGATGAAATTTTTAATTAAACGATACACATGAAGTTTTTGAATAATTCAATACGAGTCGCTTCGGCACTTATCTTGGTAAGTTGTGGTAGTGCCGCACCAATTGTTTCAACACCTATTGGCAATGTTGATACCCTTCCCTTAAAGGTCACCCCCCTCACCGAGTCTCAGTTTGAAGGATGGATGGCCGCTGATCTTATTTCGGACACCATTCCAGGGATGAGCGTCAATAAGGCGTATAACGAAATCATAAAAAACAAAAAAGGGGAAAAAGTAATCGTAGCTGTCATTGATAGCGGTGTCGATATTGAGCACGAAGATCTAAAGAATGTTCTTTGGACCAACAAAGATGAAACGCCCGGAAATGGAAAAGACGATGATAACAACGGCTATATAGACGATGTTCATGGGTGGAATTTTTTAGGCGATATTACCGGAGAAAATCTGGAGTATGTTCGTTATATAAAGAAGCTCGGACCAAAATTTCAAGGGAAGAACGAGTCCTCTATCAGCGCAACAGATAGAGCAGACTTTGCGTTGTACCAAAAGGCAAAGGCCGAGTATGATAAAGAGTACAATGAAACACTGTCTTCTAAATCTCAATATGATCAAATTCTTGCTCAGGTAGGGCCTGCTCATAAGGCCATGGCTAAAAAGCTGGGTAAAGAAAATTACAATACCGAAGACCTAAGGGCTATTAAAAACCCTTCGGCTTCTGAAAAACAGCAAATTGCGATGCTTTCGCAAATGCTCACTTTTGAAGAAACAGTTCCGAAGTTGCTTGATCAACTGCAAGAAGGGATTGAATACTTTGGTGGTAGAGTTGACACCCATTTCAATTTAAGAAAAGATTTTAGAGGAGTTACTGGTGATAATCCTGATGATTTAACAGACGCCAAATATGGGAATGGAGATGTAGACGGCCCTACAGCCGACAAAGAGGGGGTCGCACATGGAACACATGTAGCGGGCATCATCGCCGCTCAACGGAATAATGGATTAGGAATGAATGGGGTCGCTCAAAATGTTGAGATTATGGTTATTCGGGCAGTTCCAGATGGTGACGAGTATGATAAGGACATCGCACTGGGAATACGCTATGCAGTAGACAACGGTGCAAAAGTGATCAATGCAAGCTTCGGAAAATATTATTCTCCACACCCAGAATGGGTTTGGGACGCTATAAAATATGCCGCTTCCAAAGATGTCTTAATTGTGAATGCCTCTGGAAATGAATCCTTTGATCTTGACACAATGGAAAAGTATCCCACGGACCAAAAAGGGACGGCTCAAGAAATTAGCGACAACTTCATTACTATTGGAGCGCTAAATTATAAATACGGGAGTGAGCTGGTGGCCGACTTCTCTAACTACGGAAAAGTAACCGTGGACGCATTTGCACCCGGTGTAAAGATCTATTCTGCCGCACCGCTTAATAAGTACGAGTATCAACAAGGAACCTCTATGGCGGCACCTGCGGTGAGTGGAGTAGCGGCTATGATACGGTCATATCACCCAAATTTAACTGCCAGCCAGGTTAAACAGATCTTAATGGATAGCGGTGTGTCTTCTCAAACTCCAGTGATATTGGGTGGAGACACGTCAAACACAGCCAATTTTACCAATGCTTCTAAATCTGGTAAAATGGTTAATTTATATAACGCCTTGCTCATGGCACAAAAAATGTCTAAATAATGAAATTACTTCTCAAAAGTTTTGCGTTTCTCTTTGTCTTTGCCTCGGTATCGGCACAAAACAATACTCAATATTGGCAGCAAAAGGTCGATTACAAAATGGAAATCGATGTGGATGTCAACGCCTTTCAGTACAAAGGGAAGCAAGAGTTAGTGTATACCAATAATTCTCCTGACACGCTTACTAACGTATTCTATCACCTATATTTTAATGCATTTCAGCCCGGTAGTGAAATGGACGTGCGTTCCAGATCCATTTCCGATCCAGATGGACGTGTTAAGGGTCGTATTTCAAAATTATCTCAAGATGAGATGGGGTTCATTAAAGTAAAGTCCTTATCTCAAGACGGGGCTTCTGTATCATACGAAGTCGCTGGAACCATTCTTGAGGTAGCTCTTAACAAGCCTATTCTGCCCGGACAAAGCACTCGTTTTTCGATGATCTGGGATGCTCAAGTGCCAGTTCATATACGTCGTTCGGGGCGTAATAACGCTGAAGGCGTTGCCCTTTCTATGGCGCAATGGTATCCGAAATTGGCAGAATATGACTTCCAAGGGTGGCATGCAGACCCATATATTGCTCGTGAGTTTCATGGTGTGTGGGGGGATTTCGATGTAAAGATCACCATTGATGAAAAATATACCATTGGCGGGTCTGGATATCTTCAAAACCCTGATGATATTGGCCACGGTTACGGAACAGGAAAGAAAGCTAAAAGAGGAAAATATACTTGGCATTTTGTAGCGCCAGATGTTCATGATTTTACATGGGCTGCAGATAGCGACTACATTCACGACACCTATCCTGGGCCTAATGGCGTTGACCTTCATTTTTTCTATAAAAATAACCCTGAAATTATTGAAAATTGGAAAAACTTGCAGCCAAAAACAGCAGAGTTAATGACGTATTTTAATAAGAATATTGGTACGTACCCCTACAAACAATACTCTGTAATTCAAGGTGGCGATGGCGGTATGGAATATGCCATGTGTACATTGATTACGGGTCAAAGAAAGTTTGAAAGCCTCGTAGGTGTGACCGCACATGAGTTGGCGCATTCTTGGTTTCAGTTTTTATTAGCAACTAACGAAGCAAAGCACGAGTGGATGGACGAAGGGTTCACTTCATACATTTCTGGAAAAGCTATGAACGAGGTTATGAAACGCAACAACCCTAATCCAACACAAGGTTCGTATCGAGGTTATTATTTCTTAGCAACCAGCGGTCAAGAACAACCCCTTTCTACACACGCCGATCGTTATGCGAGTAATCGAGCTTACGGAATTAGCGCCTACAGCAAAGGAGCCGTGTTTTTAGCGCAGCTAGGCTATGTGATCGGTGAAAAAAATCTAGAAAAAACACTGAAGCGCTATTACAATGAATTCAAGTTTAAGCACCCTACCCCCAATGATTTCATTAGAGTCGCCGAAAAAGTTTCGGGGATGGAATTGGATTGGTATTTAATGGATATGTCTCAGACTACCAATACTGTAGATTATGGAATTAAAGAAGTGTCCAAAGAAGGGTCTGCAACAAAGGTAACTTTAGAGCGCATTGGTCTCATGCCTATGCCTATTGATCTATATGTCACGTATGATGACGGATCCCAGGAATCATTTTACATTCCATTGCGTATGATGCGTGGTGAAAAAGAAAATCCGTATCCAGCCATGAAACGATCTGTATTGCCAGATTGGCCCTGGGCATATCCAACCTATGATGTAGAAATCACAAACGGTAAAACCATTACCAACATGAAAATTGATGCCTCCCAGCGCATGGCAGATATAAACCCGGAAAATAATACCTACGAGTAGTCTTTTCGGAAAATAATAATAAAGCCCGCTCCTTAAGATGCGGGCTTTTTTAATGAAAAAAAGAAACGGCCAAGGCAATAACAAAGGCAACAATTAGCGCAATAAACACATAAAGAACGTGCGTCTTTTTTGTCGCATCGTGCTCTAGGTCAAAAACGGTTTCTGTAGAAAGGCTTAGTCCTAGTTTTTTTGCAATGTCCGTTATTTTCTCGGCGTCTTTCTTAAGAAAATAGTATCTAATATGGTGTCCCAATGTTTGGGTTTCCTTGCGATGCTCGATCTGGGCATCAAAGAGTGCTCCGTCCAACAAAATAGTTTCATTAAGACGAACATATAATTTGTAATGTGGCTGTTTGGTTAAATCCATATAAAATGCATTGCGATAAAAATAAACCAATCCTTCAATAATTGCTACTTTTACCTAATGAACTTACGCTTCCCAAAAGCTGAAAAACTAAAAAGCCGAAAACTCATTGAGCAATTGTTTGATGAGGGCGACTCCTTCGTTGCTTTTCCTGTTAAATTGTTCGCTCTTCCTCTGGAAAATGTTACCGCTTCTCAGGCCACTTTCGCCGTTCCCAAACGAAATTTTAAAACGGCTGTTTCCCGCAATCGTGTTAAAAGACAGCTAAGGGAATGTTATAGACTTCACAAAGAAGTCCTATTATCTAACAACGGCGCTCACTATGCGTTGTTATTTTTATATATTAGTAAGGATAATCCGCAGTATGCACAGCTTGAAGATTCGATACAGGTGTTGCTTACTAAGTTGGAGCAAAAAAAATGAAGATGAAAAAGAAAATATTGATCCCCATATTGGCGATAGGAATATTGGTGGGTACCGCAAGTTTTAAAAGTGATTTTTTCGAAATTGCGAAGCAAATTGAGATTTTTACAACCCTGTTTAAAGAGTTAAACATGAATTATGTGGATGAGACCACACCCGCGACGCTTATGGATCGGGCTATAAAGGGAATGCTTGCCGATTTGGATCCGTATACTGTGTATTGGAACGAGCAGGCGGTAGAAGATGCTCGGATTAATAATTCAGGGCTATATGCTGGTGTTGGCGCCACTGCGCGTTCGCAAAAAGACCGAATTGTAATCGTTGAACCGTTCAAAGATTATCCCGCAGATAAGGCCGGATTAAAAGCTGGTGACGAAATCATAAAAATAGGTGCCATTGCTATTTCAGATTTTGAAGATGACGCTGGGGAGCTGCTAAAAGGAGCTCCAGGATCTTCTATAGATATCACATATATTCGCCAAGGGAAAACATATACAACAACCTTGTCTAGAGAAGCCATTGATGTTAGCGCTGTTCCTTTTTATAAACTCATTGAAGGCGATATTGGCTATATTGTTCTTTCAAAATTCAATCAAAAAACCACGCTTGAAACCAAAGCTGCTTTAAAAGATCTTAAATCCCAAGGAGCACAAAAAATAATTCTCGACCTTAGAGGAAACCCTGGAGGCTTGCTCAACGAAGCAATCAATATTGTGAATCTTTTTGTTCCAAAAGGGGAGGTTATCACAACCACCAAATCTGTGATTAAAAAATACAACAAGGTGTACAAAACCCGCAACGAGCCTATTGATACGGAAATTCCCTTGGTTGTACTTGTCAACGGCCGGAGTGCTTCTGCTAGTGAAATTGTTTCGGGAGGCTTACAAGACCTTGATCGGGCTGTTATTGTTGGAGCCAGAAGCTTTGGTAAGGGGTTGGTTCAGCGCCCTAAAAAATTGACCTATGGCACCCAGCTAAAGGTTACTATCTCCCGCTACTTTACACCTAGCGGACGTTGTATTCAGGCCTTAGATTATTGGAATCGTGATGAAAATGGGGATCCTGTTCGTTTGGACCCTAAAGAATACAACGCTTTTAAAACAAAAGGCGGCAGAACCGTCTATGATGGAGGGGGAATCCTTCCAGATATCGAAGTAGAAACCGCAAGATTTAGTACCATAACAACGGCGCTTTTAAAAGATCACGCCATTTTTGATTATGCGACTCAATACTATTACAATCACCAGCTTACCGATTGGAATGCCTTTGAATTCACCGATACAGATTTTAAAGACTTCATTTCATTTTTAAAGAAAAATAACTTCGAATACGAAACGGAATCAGAAAAGGAGTTTGAAGAGGCGTTGCGACGTGCAGAAGACGACGGGTTAAAAGATCATATTACCTCTAGCTATCAGCAATTAATGAAGGCTATTGACGCGGCAAAAGACAAAGATCTTGTCGATAAAAAGGCTGAGATAAAGTCACTAATCACTGATGAGATTCTCAAGCGATATTTTTATAGAGATGGACTTTACAATTATCAGGTGGTTAAAAATCAAGAAATTTCTGAAGCCGTAAAGGTTCTTAAAGACCTCAAAAAATACGAACGAATTCTTAACTAATTATGGACGCTTTTCTTCTTTTCTTTGAAGAAATGCCTGTTTGGATGAAAGCGGGTTGGATATTTTTCTGCCTTGCTATTTTTTGGATACTTGAGGGATACTATCACTTATTTTTGTTTGGTTATAAAAAATGGACGCACGCCACTACGAACTTCCTTTTTTTAGCGCTTGTTATGGTTATTAACGTAGGTTTTGGCATTGCAACCGCGGGTGTGTTTCTCTGGCTGGGAGATTCGGGTTTTGGCGCGCTGCACCTCATCGAAGCCCCTGTTTGGCTTGAGCTTATTTTGGCTGTGATTGTCCTTGATTTTATCGCTCAATACGGGGTTCACTATCTGCTACACCATGTGAAGTGGATGTGGCGTTTGCATATTGTTCATCATAGCGACAAGCATGTGGATGCAACCACAGGAACACGACACCATCCTTTAGACTTTGTTATTCGTGAATGTTTTGCCTTGTTGGCCGTGGTTATTATGGGAATGCCTATTGCTTTTTATTTTTTCTATCGAATTTTAAGCGTGTTGTTTACCTATTTCACCCATGCAAACATTTCGCTTCCTTTGTGGCTTGATAAAAGACTGAGCTACATCATTGTTACTCCAAATATGCATAAGTTTCATCATCACTTTGAAGCGCCTTGGACCGATAGCAACTTCGGAAATCTTTTATCTATTTGGGATCGTTTGTTCGGCACCTTTGTTTATGATGATCCGAAAAAAATCCAATATGGTCTTGATATTTCAGATCACGTAAACGATGAACGCTTCATGACCCAATTAAGCATTCCATTCAACAAAGAGGTTTCGTCTAAAAAAAGCTAGGCACCTCTATCCTTTGGCGTAAGATTCAGAAGCCGATAGGATGTTGGACCCACAACGACTAACACCCGAAAATAACCACTCCAATGACAACGCACAAAAAAGGCTTCGAGGTTCTACATGATGGCTCTTTGAACAAATCTATCGGGTTTACAACAGAAGAAAGAGAAAAATATGGGCTAAGGGGGCTACTACCCCACTCTGTGGCAGATCAAGATATTCAAGTGCAGCGCGTCATGCATGGTCTACGACGAAAAGCATACGACATTGAACGATACATTTTATTGTCTTCGCTACAGGATAGAAATGAAAACCTTTTTTATCGAGTGGTTATTGATCACATTGAAGAGATCATGCCCCTTATTTATACGCCCACCGTGGGGCAAGCCTGTAAAGAGTTTTCTCATATTTTTAGACGTTCAAAAGGGTTTTATATCACTCCAGAAGACAAAGGAGAAATCCGAGGCATTTTGGACAACTGGCCCTTGGATGACATTCGCGTGATTGTTGTTACCGATGGGCAGCGTATTTTAGGCCTTGGGGACTTAGGGGCTAATGGTATGGGCATCCCAATAGGAAAGCTTGCTCTGTACACCGCTTGTGCCGGAATTCGTCCACATCAGTGTTTGCCCGTTATGTTGGATGTAGGCACAAACAATGATCATATTCGAGAGGATGTTCTGTATTTGGGATATCCCGAAAAACGCCTTGAAGGGGCTGCTTATTTTGATCTTGTTGAAGAGTTCGTCTCGGCTGTTCAGGATAAATACCCTAAGGCACTCATCCAATTTGAAGATTTTCTAACTCCAAACGCATACGCCTTATTAAATAAATACAAGGAACGTGTTCTTTGTTTCAATGATGATATTCAGGGAACTGCAGCTGTAGCCCTTGCTGGAGTATATGCCTCATCTCGAATTACAGGTGTTCCTTTTGCAGATTTGCGTATCATGTTTTTAGGGGCGGGTTCTGCCGCCACTGGAATTGCCGACCTTATGGTCTCAGCCTTCATGGATGCTGGTCTTAGTGAGACGGAAGCTCGTAAAAGATTGTGGTTTGTTGATATAAATGGACTGGTGGTTTCGGAAAGAGAGGATCTTATGGAGCACAACCTTCCTTATGCTCACGACCATAGCCCTATGGGGTTTGTGGAGGCCATAAACACGATTAAACCTCAAGTCTTGATTGGAGCTACAGGAGCGCCCGGAACATTTAACAAAGAAATTATAGAGTGCATGTCTTCCATCAATGAACGGCCTGTGGTCTTTGCCTTATCCAATCCTACATCAAAAGCCGAATGCACTGCTGAACAGGCATACGAATGGAGCGATGGAAATGTGGTTTTTGCTAGTGGAAGTCCTTTTGACCCAGTTTCATTTAAAGGCCAAACATACCAGCCAGGGCAAGGGAACAATGCATATGTATTTCCTGGAATAGGGTTAGGCGCAATAACCGCTCAGGCGAAGTTGATTCCTGATGCTCTTTTTTTGGTGGCGGCTCAAACCTTGGCGGAATTGGTTTCCGAAGAAAACATCGGCGCAGGCGCCCTATATCCACGCCTTACCGAAATACGGTCGCTATCAGTAGATATTGCTGTAGCTGTAGCTGAAAAAACTTTTGAATTGGGTCTTGCCACTATTGAGAAACCTAAAAACCTGAAAGAAACTATTGAAGAATATATGTACAACCCTTGTTATTAGGCTAGTTTTTAATCATTAAGATGTGCGGAATCCCATCTTCTAAATACTCCTCGCCTTCTGTGGAAAACCCTAAAGAATTATAAAACTTAACAAGATATGTTTGGGCAGATAGTTTTACGTCATCAACCTTATAGTGTGCTTTTATCGCTTCTAATGACGCCTTCATAATATCCGCGCCATACCCGTATTTTCTTTCTTCTGAAACAACCACTACCCTGCCAATTGCTGCCGCTTCAAAATAAAAACCTGGAGGAAAGCAGCGGGTATACGCAACAATGCTTCCGTCTTTTTTACCAAGTACGTGAAGCGCTTTTGGGTCCTTTCCGTCCACATCCTGATACACACAGTTCTGCTCGACTACAAATACTTCAGAACGAAGCATCATTAGGTCATGAAGTTCATAAATATCTAGTTGATCAAATGTTTTAGCTATTATCTCCAAGGGTGTTCTTTTTATGCGGCTTATTCTTAATAATTACTTAGTCTTGAACAATGACGTCTTTTGGGTCGTCTTTCTGAAATTCTGGTTGAATATTTACATGATTAATTCCAAAATCATGGTACAGCATCTCCTCTACTTTATTCAGTATTATATCAAATTCTGAGAGTGTAATATCGCTATAAAAATCAATATGCGCTTCTAAATGAATCTCTTTCTCATTGAGCTGCCAAATGTGCATATGGTGAACGTTCTTGATTTCGGGATAATGTATAATTGCCTCGGTAACCTTCTCCAAGCTCATGTCTTCTGGTGTAAATAACATCAAAACTTTAAAGGAAGATTTCAGTAAATCATATCTCACAAAGATGAGGTAAATTGCTATTAAAAGTGTGAGAACACTGTCCACCCAGAACCATTGATAATATTTCATCAATAACCCTCCAATCAGCACGGCAACAGACGCGGCCATATCGGTAGTAAGGTGTATATATGCCGAACGCATATTCATGTTTTCCTTTGCGTTTTTCCGAAGTAATAAAACACTAACTCCATTAGCAAGTATGCCTAAAAGAGCCAACCATATAACCAGACTTCCGTCTATTTCTTGTGGACTTAAAAAACGTTCCACCGCCTCATAGATTAGGTAAAAAGCAACTATTATTAGTGATGCCGAGTTTACAAATGCCGCAATGATTTCTGCTCTTTTATATCCAAACGTTCTAGTAAAAGAGGCTTCTTTTTTTGAATAGATCGTTGCTATATAACTCACTACAAGCGAAAGCACGTCGCTAAAATTATGAAGGGCATCAGAGAGTAATGATAAACTACCAGAAATAAGCCCTCCTATAACTTGAGCAACAGTAATTAAGGTGTTTAAAACAATGGAAAGAAGAAGGTTTCTTCCGCTAAGAGAGTTGTGGTCGTGATTATGGGAGTGGGAATGTCCCATGCTATATTGAAGTTAAGAGCAGGCTATTTTTTCAACCCGCCTTTGATGTCTACCTCCTGCAAATGGAGTCTCTAAAAACATTTTTACCATTTCCAGCGCCTGTGGCTCGCTAGTAAAACGAGCGGGAATACTCAGAATATTAGCGTTATTATGTTCCCTTGCAAGGGCTGTAATTTCCTTGGTCCAACATAGCGCCGAGCGCACTTTTTGATATTTATTAGCTGTCATAGATGCGCCATTTCCGCTACCACAAATAATAATTCCAAGAGCCACAGATTCATTACTAACAGATTCGGCCACGGGATGAATAAAATCAGGATAATCTACGCTATCAGAAGCATCGGTACCATAATTAGTAACATCATGTCCTTGATCTTTTAAATACTGGACAATAGTATTTTTATATTCGGTGCCGGCGTGGTCATTTCCTATTGCTATTTTCATAACATATTTGTTTTTACCAAAGATACATATTTTTTAAGTCCATGCTTGAAGATTACTTGGTTACATTTTGTTATCAATCACATAACTTTTCGGTTAACAACTAACAGTATCATTGTTAATAGAAACCTAACTATTTTATTTGTTTGTTTCAGTTGGATTTGTAATGAGAAATTAAAATATATTATTCTGTTTTTTTACCCTACAGTTATATTTTTTTATCTTCATAAAAATGATGTTTTCTAACAATTCTATATCAGAAATTTATCAAATATTAATTGTGAATATCGATTATTCACAACTGTTAATTATAGTATAGAAACAGCTATACTTCAACACTTTCATTTATTAAAATACTGTTTATAAGTAATATTAAAAAAAGGATAACTGATTTTCAATAGAAAAGATTAAAAAGTTATACTAGATATTAACAAGCTATAATAAACACCATTATTATTAATTTAAATTTAAAAAAGAAAAAGTATTATATAATGGTTGTGTATAACTCAATTTTTATCGTAAAATTCAGATCAAAATAAATTTAAGTAGATTTGCAGATATATTACTTGAAGTAGTTGCAAATTAAAAAGCACTTTTAGTAAAATACTAATAAATTAAATAGAATAAAAAATACGGAATATTATACTATATGTAGTGAAGATTGATTATCCAGTCCTTCAATAATTTTCTTTACTGCTTCTATATCTTCTTCATGAACTTTCAAACGAATCCCTCCAAAAGCATTAGAATGAAACGGAAGAACGCTAATCATGGTTTCATTTTGAAAAACATAACGGATTTCATCTTGTTGAAGTAGTAGTTCAAGAACAACATATTCGCTGGGATAAGTGAAAATTGCTACAGTCTTAAATTGCTCCATATTTTAAATAAAAATTACACTAACTAAGGTACTAAATCTTTACATATTATCTCAAATGTTTTAGAGGTAGAAACAGTACCTTTGCATAACCTATAAAAACTATGCCGAAAAGGAAAAAAAGAAAAAATAAACAGAAAATTGAAGGAATAACACAAAGTATTCTCACCATTTTAAGGAAGAACCCTTCCAACCCAATAAACTACAAACAAATCTCTGCAAAGCTAGGTGTTGACGACCCTAGCAGTAGAAATCAAATTATAAAAAAACTAAGAAATCTTCAGTCTGAAGGCTCTATTCAAGAGATTGAAAGAGGTAAATTCATACTCACTCCATCTAAAAACTATCACACAGGAACGATAGAAATTACCATGAAAGGCATGGGATATGTGATTGTAGAAGGAATGGAAGATGATATATTTATAAAAAACAAAAATGTAAACAGAGCACTTGACGGAGATGTAGTAGAGGTTTATATTTTTAAAAGAAGAAAAGGTGGAAAGTTAGAAGGAGAAGTAACTCAAGTATTGCAACGAAAGCGTACTGAGTTTGTGGGTACTATTCAGGTTCAAGAAAACTTCTCTTTTGTAGATTGTGGCCAATACAAAATAAACACAGATATTTTTGTGCCACTGGGTAATATTGGTAAAGCAAAAGATGGAGATGTAGTGTTGGTTGAAATGCTAGATTGGCCGGAAAAAGCAGATTCTCCTATTGGCCGCGTATTAAAAGTACTTGGAAAACCAGGAGAACATAATACCGAAATTCATGCGATTTTAGCACAATATGGATTACCCTATGAATTTCCACCGGAAGTAGAAAACTATGCAAATTCTTTAGAAACAGAGATAAAAAAGGAAGAAATAGACAAACGACGAGATATGAGAGAGGTTTTAACCTTTACCATAGATCCAAAAGATGCTAAAGACTTTGATGATGCTCTTTCTTTTCAAACACTAGAAAATGGAAACCTAGAAGTTGGAATTCATATAGCAGATGTTTCTCACTTTGTGAAACCAGGCACGCTTTTAGATGATGAAGCCTATGACAGAGCTACGTCTGTGTATTTGGTCGATAGAGTGGTTCCTATGTTACCAGAGGTCTTATCAAATAACGCATGTTCTCTTCGTCCTCATGAAGAAAAATATACATTTTCTGCGGTTTTTGAACTCAACAATAAAGCAGAAGTAGTAAATCAATGGTTTGGTCGAACGGTAACATATAGCGATGCTCGTTTTGCATATGAAGAGGCGCAACATATTATTGAAACCCAAGAAAAAGAGAATTGTGAGATTCCAGCGAAAATTTCACTTACTGGAACGAAATACACTGTGAATAAGGAAATTTCTGAAGCCATTTTAGAAATGGATCGATTGGCGAAAATACTTCGGAAAAAAAGAATGCGAGAAGGTGCTATTTCTTTTGATAAAGTGGAAGTTAAATTTCGTTTGGATAAAAATAATGAACCAGAAGGAATCTACTTTAAAGAAAGCAAAGATGCAAATAAACTGATTGAAGAATTTATGCTACTTGCAAATAGAAAAGTGGCAGAATTTATCGGAAAGAAATCTCCAAAACAGACGTTTATTTACAGAGTCCATGACGAACCAAATGATGAGAAAATAGCTGCACTTGAGAATATTATTAAACGTTTTGGATATAAACTAAACACCGCAAACCGTACATCAACAGCTGCATCATTAAATAAACTTCTAAAAGATGTTCAAGGAAAAAAAGAACAAAATTTAGTGGATACACTGGCAATTAGAAGTATGAGTAAGGCGATGTATACTACACATAATATTGGACATTATGGTTTAGCCTTTGATTATTACTCTCATTTCACATCTCCTATTCGTCGTTATCCCGATGTAATAGCTCATAGATTGTTGCAATATTATTTAGAGGGCGGGAGCTCTGTTAAAGAAGAGGAATATGAAGACAAGTGTGGTCACTCAAGTGAAAGAGAAAGTTTAGCTGCTAATGCCGAACGCGATAGCGTTAAATACATGCAGATTAAGTATATGATGGATCATAAAGACCAAGAATTTTTAGGTGTGATTTCAGGAGTGACAGAATGGGGTATTTATGTTGAAATAATTTCAAATAAATGCGAAGGAATGGTTCGTTTACAAGACCTGAGAGATGATCATTATGTTTTTGAAAAGGAAGATTTTGCGGTAGTTGGGCAACGATCAAATATTAGTTACCAACTAGGAGATGAGGTATATGTGAAAGTAAAAAATGCCGATCTCGTCAAAAAACATCTAGACTTTGAAATGCTAGGACTAAGAGATGAAGTAAATAGTAAATAATTATATATTGAAAACAAAAGTTGTAAGTGTAATATGTGTGTTGTTTTTCGCAACAACAATGTTCTCCCAAAGAACAGTTACTAAAGAAGTTGGTGGTTTTGATGAGTTAAAAGTGTTTGATCTTATTGCAGTAGATCTTATTCCTTCAGACGAAAATACAGTAGTTATTAAAGGCGAGAATACAGATGATGTTAAGGTAATTAATGACAATGGAAAACTTAAAATTCGAATGCTTTTAGAGCAACGGTTTAATGGAGACGAGACACAAATAGAAATATATTATCAAAAAATAGATGTGTTGGATGCTAATGAAGGCGCCTACATTTATGGAAATAGTCCTATAACACAAAACAATATCACATTGCGCGCACAAGAAGGCGGACAAATTCAAGTGCGGTTGGCTGTGAATAATGCAAAAGTGAAATCTGTTACAGGTGGCGGAGTCGAGGCTATTGGAACTGCTGAAAATGTTGACATAACTTTGAATACCGGAGGTGTATTTGAAGGAAAAGAGTTAAGCACAAAAGAAACAAAAGTTACTATTACAGCAGCAGGTAGGGCTGATGTAAATGCGAGTGAAAAAGTACACGCAAGGGTCACCGCAGGAGGAAACATATATATTTACGGAAATCCAAAAGAAGTAGATAAAAAACGATTGGCGGGTGGCCGAATAAAAATAATGCACTAGTTCTGTAGCAATTACAAAATAAACCATCAAACTAGTTAAAGTAATTTGTACTTTTACATGTCTATGTTTGATGGTCTATTATATGCGGCGTTTTATGGGTTTGTACTTGCTTTTGCAGTAGGGCCCGTATTCTTCACCCTCATAGAAACAAGCATCACCAAAGGATTTAGAGCGGGTGTTTTTTTCGATCTAGGAGCCATGGTGGCAGACATTTTCTTTATTCTCATTGCTTTTTTTAGTACCAGTAAAATTTTAGAAAAGGTAAAAGACGATCCTGGACTTCTTATTTTTGGAGGCGCAGTACTGATTGCTTACGGAATCATATCTTATATCAGAACAGCAAAATCCTTTATAAAAATAGTACGGGAACACTATGCGGTAAACACGAAAAAGAACCTCCCAGGACTTTTTTTAAAAGGGTTTCTTCTCAATTTCGTAAACTTTGGAGTGCTAGCCGGATGGATAGGAACCATTATTATGGCCAACGCCCTAACCTCTTCAGATAACGGGGTATTCCTTTTTCTTGCTACGGTATTAATCACTTTTTTCTTGACAGACCTATTGAAAATTTCTTTGGCTAAAAAGTTGAAAAGCAAAATGACACCAAGATTCATTTTTAAAACCAAAAAATGGGTAAGTATTATTATCATTGTTTTTGGCGCATTACTCCTTCTACAAGGGGTCTTTCCAAATGAAATGAAGAAGGGAATTGATACCATTCCAAAACCTAACATCGAACAACCTAAGTCTTAATAAAGATGAAATAAAAAAACCTCCAGATAGATTCTGAAGGTTTTGAGGCATCGAGCGGATTCGAACCGCTGTACAAGGTTTTGCAGACCTCTGCCTAGCCACTCGGCCACGATGCCTTATAAGTGAAGGCAAATGTAAAAAATTAAAATGAAACTGACATGACTAAAATACCGAATAGATAGTGATATAAACAAGAATAATCTTTAACGTTTTGATTTCATAGTAACACTTACTTCAGCAACATCGCCTCCAATAGGAGGATTCACCTTTGAAACACTTACTTTAACTTGGTTGACTAACGAAAGTTCGCCGAAAATACGATCTATGATTCGTTGGCCCACATGTTCTAATAGTTTAGAGCGAATCGCCATTTCTTCTTTTACAATTTTCTGAAGATGAACGTAGTCTACAGTATCCTTGAGGCTGTCTGTTGAGGCCGCTTTTGAGAGGTTCGCTTTAACCGATAGGTTGACAAGATAATCAGATCCTATTTTCCCCTCTTCAACGAGGCACCCGTGGAAGGCATAGATTTTAATATTTTTAAGGCGTATGATGCTCATTTAAAATGTTTTTACAAAGATACTTTTTTCTCTTATTTTGATACCTTTGCATCCCGTTGAAAAACAGGATTTCATTTTGTTGCGCAAATTGATTCATCGATTTTCACACAATACATTAACAAATAGACATGACAAACGAAGCAGAGTCACTTAATTTTATCGAACACATCATCGAAGAGGATCTCGGGAATTCCTACACCCAAGAGCAGCTTCGGTTTCGATTTCCGCCAGAACCCAACGGATACTTACATATTGGCCACGCCTCCTCCATTTGTTTAAACTTTGGCCTAGGCGAGACATATAAGGCTCCGGTAAACCTGAGGTTTGATGATACCAACCCAGCCAAGGAAGAACAAGAGTTTGTTGATGCTATAAAAAAAGATATTTCTTGGCTAGGGTACCAATGGGATAAAGAATGCTATGCTTCAGATTATTTTCAGCAATTATATGATTGGGCTGTTGAGTTCGTTAAAAACGGCAAAGCCTATGTTGATTCTCAGTCTTCTGAAGCCATTGCAGAACAAAAAGGAACACCCAACACCCCTGGCGCCGCAAGTCCGTTTAGAGACCGCCCTGTGGCCGAAAACCTTGCGCTGTTAGAGAAAATGAAGAACGGAGAAGTCCCTGAAGGCGAACACGTGCTGCGCGCCAAGATCGATATGTCATCTCCCAACATGCTAATGCGTGACCCCGTCATGTATCGTGTATTGTTTAAACATCACCACCGCACAGGAACCGATTGGAAGATCTTCCCTATGTACGACTGGACACATGGTGAGAGCGATTATATAGAACAAGTATCACACTCACTATGTACCTTGGAGTTTTTACCCCACAGAGAACTGTACGATTGGTTTTTGGATCAAGTGCACGATAGTAACAAGCTAAGGCCTAAGCAGCGAGAATTTGCTAGAAGAAACCTAAGCCATACGGTGGTCAGTAAGCGAAAGCTAATGAAATTGGTTGAAGCTGGAGTGGTTACGGGTTGGGACGACCCCAGAATGCCTACAATCTCTGGTTTGAGACGAAGAGGGTATACCCCTGAATCCATCCGTAATTTTGTAGAAAGTATTGGTGTTGGAAAACGAGAGAATCTCATTGATGTATCCCATTTAGAGTTTTGCGTTCGTGAGGATCTCAACAAAAAGGCCCCACGAGTACTAGCTGTTTTGAACCCTGTGAAATTAGTAATCACCAACTATCCAGAAGGTGAATTTGAATGGCTTGAAGCCGAGAACAACCCAGAAGATGCCGCTGCAGGAAGTAGACAAATTCCGTTCTCGGGCGAGCTGTATATTGAACGCGAAGACTTTAAAGAAGGGGCTAATAGAAGGTTCTTTAGACTTACACTTGGAAAAGAAGTACGACTTAAGAATGGTTACATTATTAAAGGCGAAAGCATTCTCAAAGATTCCGAAGGAAATATCACAGAGATTCATTGTACGTATGACCCTGATAGCAAAAGCGGCAGCGGTAGCGAAGCTTCTATGCGAAAGGTTAAAGGAACCCTGCACTGGGTGTCTATTCAGCATGCAATTCCTGTAGAAGTTAGAGTTTACGACCGCTTGTTTACGGATGCTTCACCGGACACTCATAAAGACAAAGATTTTATGGAATTTGTTAACCCGAACTGCCTAGAAATGGTCACGGGATATGCAGAACCCAGTTTGGCAGAGGCGAAAGAAGGAATGCAGTTTCAGTTTCAACGACTGGGATATTTTGTTGTTGACAAAGACAGCACTAAAGATCAAATTGTTTTTAACAGGACAGTTCCGTTACGGGACTCTTGGGCGAAACTAGTATAAATAAAAAGGCCTCGTGAAAACGAGGCCTTTTTTCTTAATAATTACTATCATCATAGTTACTGTCGCCCTTGGGCGGAGGAGACTTTTTCTTTGTCGACTTTCCAATACCCTTAAGGTCATTTTGTTTTTTCATTTCTTCACCAATCTGATTACTTGCCACAAAAGAGGCAATCATATCATTCAGCATATTACTTCCTGCCTGAGGCGAGTTGGGGAGCAAAATCAAATTGGTATTTGTTTCCTCTCCAATAGATTGCAGGGTGTCATAATGCTGTGTCACCACAATTAAGGCAGATGCCTCCTGTGAGTTAATACCAACGTTGTTTAAGACATCTACAGACTCTTCAAGACCTCTCGCAATCTCACGACGCTGATCGGCAATACCCTGCCCCTGAAGGCGCTTACTTTCGGCTTCTGCACGTGCTTTTGCAACAATCTTAATACGTTCAGCCTCTGCTTCGTATTCTGCGGCCACTTTTTCACGTTCTGCGGCGTTAATTCGGTTCATAGCAGCTTTTACCTGAACGTCGGGATCAATATCGGTCACCAGGGTTTTAATTATGTCATATCCATAGTTAATCATAGCCTCGTTGAGCTCTTGTTTTACCGCGATGGCAATATCGTCTTTACGCTCAAAGACATCGTCTAATTTCATTTTAGGAACCTCTGCCCGTACCACATCAAAAACATAAGAGGTGATTTGATCGTGTGGGTTTTCCAACTTATAAAAAGCGTCATAAACCTTCTCTTTTATGACCTGATATTGCACAGATATTTTCAGTCTAACAAAAACATCGTCCTTTGTTTTGGTTTCTACCAACACATCTAACTGCTGGATTTTCAGATTGATACGCCCTGTAATTCGATCTACCAGGGGAATTTTTAGCTGTAAGCCAGAACTACGAATACTTAAGAACTTTCCGAAGCGTTCTACTATGGCTGCTGTTTGTTGCTTTACTGTAAAAAATAAAGAGAAGAAGACCAGAAGAAAAAGAATCGCAAACGGAATATAAATGATGTTGCCCATATATTTAAAGTTTAATTAATTACTCTGTTGAAGATACAAAATTAAAGCTATTTTTGTCCGCTAAAACCTCACATATATTATGAGTCTAAAGAAGCTGTTATTTGTTACCGTTGTTTTTTCGGTTTCCATACAATTCTATGCCCAACGAAACTACAATGATTACAACCGTATTGGTATCACTGGGGGATTGAACCTTTTTGATATTTCAACCTCGGATCTTACTACAGACAGCGGCTCAGGAATCTATGCAGGCTTTACAACACGAGGTGCGTTTTATAACAACTTTGACCTTATTTATGGGATAGGCTTTAATAGTACAGAGGTAGGTGTTTTAGGCAGAAACCTAACAGACCCAACCAGTACATTTGCAGAGCAATATATTGACTATAGAGTGCAATCTGCTCAAATAACACTATTGGCCAGTTGTAACATTATTAGGCATCACCTGAGTATTGAAGCCGGCCCGATATTAAACGTTAGCGGCAAGCTCAAACTGAAAAGTGATTCTTTTGAGGATCACATTTTGGACGGATATACAACCCTGCGGGCAAAAGACATTCAGGATATTACGAAAGTGAATTTCCATTTAGCTGGAGGAATTACGGCCGGGTTGGAGCAATTTCGTGTGAGCGCCCAATACCAATATGGCGTCACAAATACCCTAAATAAACTCAACGAAGCTCAATTAGAAAACACAGATTTTGAGGGACACACCTCGCTATTTATCTTTAGCGCAATTTTCTATTTTTAAGAAAGAGATTGTATCACAGCTTCTATTCTATTGACTGTTTCAGCCTTCCCTAATAACGAAGCAATTTCAAACACATCAGGTCCTTTCATGGCACCTACAAGGGCGAGCCGCAAAGGCATCATAACTTTCCCAAACCCGATTTCCTGAGAAGTAATCCAAGCTTTTACTTTTTCAGAAAGATGTTCTGCTGAAAAATCATCACAGTTTCTGATTATACCTACAACTTGCCGCAGCAGCTCAGGGGTTTCTGGTTTAAACGCTTTAGCGCTCGCTTTTTCATCATACGAGGAGGGTGCTTCAAAGAAGAAACTTCCCTGTTCCCAAAGGTCATTTGTAAAAGTAGCCCGCTCTTTTATAGCGGAAACAATCCTTCCGAGATCCAAAGATGTTTCAACGCCCTTTGTCTGAAGCAAATGTGTAAACTCAGTAACCAGGACGCCTTCATCCAGATTTTGTAAATACTGATGCTGAAACCACTTTGTTTTTTCAGGATCAAACTTAGCCCCAGCTTTGTTAACGCGCTCCAAATCAAAGGCGGCTACCAATTCTGTGAGGGAGAAAAGCTCTTGCTCGGTACCTGGATTCCAACCCAATAGGGCCAGCATGTTTACAACGGCCTCGGGCAGATAACCATCTTCGCGATATCCTCGAAACGTGTCGCCTTCATCAGGGGTCCAAGCCAAAGGAAATACAGGGAATCCTCCTGTTTGACCATCTCTTTTGCTCAATTTTCCCTTTCCAACAGGCTTCATAATAAGCGGAAGGTGTGCAAATTGAGGAGCCTCCCAACCAAAAGCACGATACAAGAGTATGTGCAAGGCCATAGAAGGAAGCCATTCTTCCCCCCTAATTACATGTGTGATTTCCATTAAATGGTCATCTACAATATTAGCCAGGTGATATGTGGGCATCCCATCAGCTTTAAATAATACCTTGTCGTCCAGAACGTTGGTGTCTATTTCAATACCCTCTCGAATAATATCATTAAAACGAAGACGCTCTCCTTCAGGAGACTTAAACCGAATAACATAATTTTCGCCAGACGCAATTTTTTTGTTAGTTTCTACTTCGGAAAGGGATAATGAGTTGTTAAGTTGTGACCTATTGTGCCAGTTATAGATGAAGGTCTTTCCGCTGGCCTCATGCTCGTTTCGTAGCGCAGTCAGCTCTTCCGAAGTATCAAAAGCATAATATGCGTTCCCAGATGCAATTAATTGATCGGCATACGCTCGGTACAAATGCTTGCGTTCGCTTTGTCTATACGGGCCAAAATCACCTTCTTTTCCAGGGCCTTCGTCGAACGGAATATTCAACCAATTAAGTGATTCAATGATATAGTCTTCAGCACCTGAAACATAACGCGCCTGATCTGTATCTTCAATACGCAACACAAAATCTCCTTGATGTTTTTTTGCAAATAAGTAATTAAATAAGGCTGTTCTAACACCCCCTATATGAAGAGGTCCGGTGGGGCTGGGTGCAAAACGCACACGCACTTTTTGACTCATGAATATTCCTGTTTTTCTTGAAGCCGCAAAGATACAACTCTAAGGCTTCATTTCTAAAGGAATTCTTTTATTCATAATAGCAAACCACAAAGGAGGTAATAGCGCCAAAACCATTGAAGTTGGATATCCATATGGCATTTGAGGACTCGTCTCGTGGCAGTCTAGTAGTTGATATTTTTTATTCGCTCTATAGTGATGATCGCTATGACGAGTAAGTTCATACAACATTACGCGGCCCAAAACATGATTGGAATTCCAAGAGTGAACCTCCTTTACACGTTCATATCGACCACTTTCCTTTTTTAACCTACGCAAGCCATAATGTTCAATATAATTGATGGTTTCTAGCAAAATAGCGGAAGAAACACCCAAAAACAGCGCCACGACCACTGCTTGAGCTCCTAATAGCAAAAAGACAAGGCCTAGATATCCTAATTGAAAAACCACATACCAAAGCATGTCGTTTTTAATACTGAAAAAAGATTGGCCCTCCCTTCGCAACAGGTCTTTTTGAATGCGCCATGCGCTTATATATTGGCGGGTGATAGACGTAAACCAAAAAGAATAGACCGACTGATTGTATCGGGCGCTGGCCGGATCTTCGTTAGTGGCTGCATGAAGGTGATGCCCAAAATTATGTTCTATGTAAAAATGCATGTATAAAGAAGGAAGCAATAATAGCTTCCCTAATGTTTTCTCCCATCTAGAATTTCGGTGTCCTAGTTCGTGCGCGACATTGACGCCGTTTGACCCAATGGCGATGCCCACCGAAAAGGTAAGTCCAACCAACTCAAAGGTTTCGTAATTTGCCCAAGACAAGCTCCACAAAAACCAACCAACGAGCCCGTAAACCACAGGAAGGTTCGCATAAAGAAGAAGGTCGAACAATGTTCTTTTTGCTTTAGAAGAGGCTTCTGCTTCAGATAAATTCGAGTTTTGTATAGGCATCATTACTTCCAATATAGGAACAACAATAAAAGCAAAAACAGGAGCAAAGAAAGCCCAATAACCCCGAAGGCCTAAACCTAGGACCGCAGTCAATGGAATTAGAAATGCCGCGAGATATTTTAAATCTTTCATAAAATGGAACCTTTGGAGTAATTTTTGTGCTATTTTAGGAGTTCTTTTTATCTAAAGCCTATTAATGAGCACGTTTAGCGTTATTCAGCAAAAGCTGGAACAATTTATAAAAAAATACTATACCAACGAGTTAATTCGTGGGACGATCCTATTCTTTGCCATTGGCTTGTTGTATTTTTTAATAACGCTATTGGTAGAGCATTTCTTGTGGTTAAGCCCAACAGGCCGAACGATTTTATTTTGGTCATTTATTGGTGTTGAAACAGCACTTTTTGTTCGGTTTATTGCATTTCCATTGGCGAAACTTTTTAGGCTTCAAGGTGGGATATCAGACGAAGAAGCCTCTCATATTATTGGTAGTCATTTCCCTGAGGTTAGTGATAAACTTCTCAATGTTATTCAGTTAAATCGAAATCAACGAGAATCTGAGCTATTGGCTGCAAGTATTGATCAGAAATCTGGAGAGCTGCAGCCCATTCCTTTTAAACACGCGATTAACTTTAAAAAGAACGTAAAGTATGTAAAATATGCCGCCATCCCCGTGGTTGTTTTTGTGCTGTTTAGCGTATTGGGAGACAAGGGTATGTTTTCGAGCAGTTATAAACGGGTGGTAAATTATGATACCGCCTATGAACCTCCAGCTCCTTTTTCTTTTTATGTGCTGAATGACGAGCTCACGGCTATAGAGAATAAAAGCTATACAGTAAAAGTGCGCACCGAAGGAGATGTCCTACCAGAAAACGCTACAATTTCTTACAACAACGAAACCTATTATTTACAACAAACAGCTCCAGGGTTTTTTGAATATACCTTTTTGCAGCCAACACAGCCCATAGCATTTACATTGAATGCGAACAAAGTGCAATCAAAGGAATATAGTCTTAATGTGGTAAAAACACCATCATTGGTTGCTTTTGAAATGGTGCTTGACTATCCAGCGTATACTGGAAAAAGAGATGAGGTGTTGAAAAGCACTGGTAATGCCACTATTCCGGAAGGAACAAGGGTTCGATGGAATGTTACTACAAAAAACACAGATCTTGTTGCCCTTAAAACCAAAGACACCACCTATCAATTCACGGTAGACGATCAAAACTTTACACTGGATCGGGGCATATACCGAAAACTTGACTATGCCATTACCACGTCCAATGAGAACCTTAGAGATTATGAAAACCTGTCTTTTACGCTCGGAGTGATAAAGGATGAATACCCCGAGATTGACGTGCAGTCTAAACAAGATAGTACAGACAGTCAGCGAGTGTATTTTTTGGGCCAAGTTTCAGATGATTACGGCCTTACGAAATTACGTTTGGTGTATTTCCCCGAAGGAGAAGAGGGTGAGGCACAAGAAGAACCCTTGCCGTTAAGCAAAGCTAATTTTGATCAGTTTACATACGTATTTCCTGGAGCGCTTTCTCTTGAAGAAGGAGTTTCATACGAGTATTATTTTGAAGTGTTTGATAATGATGCTATCCATAATCATAAGTCGAGCAAATCTGGCACCTATTCATACCGAAAACTCACCAAGGAGGAACAGGAAAACGAACAACTCCAAAATCAGGAAAACACGATTAAAGACTTGAACAAATCGTTGAAGGATTTCAAAGATCAAGAAAAGCGATTGGAAGAGCTCTCTAGAATGCAAAAGGAGAAAAATGAACTTAACTGGAATGATAAAAAGAAGCTCGAGAACTTTATAAAAAGACAAAAGCAGCAGGAAGAAATGATGAAGAATTTTTCCAAGGAGATGAAAGAGAATCTTGAGAACTTTCAGCCTGAAGAAGAGAACGATCCATTCAAGGAGCAACTCAAAGATCGCTTGGACGAGAATGAACAGCGCCTAGAAGAGAACGAAGAATTGCTGAAAGAGCTGGAGCGTCTCCAAGATAAAATCCAAAAAGAAGAGCTTTCAGAAAAGCTGGAAAAACTAGCCAAACAAAACAAGAATCAAGAGAAAAACCTAGAACAATTGGTAGAACTTACCAAACGTTATTATGTAACAAAGAAAGCCGAAAAACTGGCTGAAGAACTGTTTCAGCTTGGCGAAAAGCAAGAAAAGCTGGCTGAAGAATCGGAGGATAAGAATACAGAAGAAAAGCAGGAAGAGTTAAACAAGGAGTTTGAAGAGTATAAGGAACAAATGGAAGAGCTTCAAAAGGAAAATGAAGCACTAAAGGATCCAATGGATATTCAAAAGGATGAAGAGGGAGAAAAAGAGGTTCAAGAAGAACAGCAAGAGGCCACAGATAAGCTTCAGCAGGAAAACAAGAGCGGTGCTTCTGAAAACCAGAAGAAAGCTGGTAAGAAAATGAAGCAAATGGGCCAGCAAATGCAATCTCAAATGCAAGCGGGACAAATGGAGACCATTCAAGAAGATGTTGAGATGCTACGGCAAATCTTGGATAATTTAGTGGTGTTTTCTTTTGAACAAGAAGACCTGATGGAGGATTTTAATGCGATAGAGTATGGCAACCCAATCTTCGGAAAGAAGTTAAACGTTCAGAACGATCTTAAGCAAAATTTCCAGCATATTGACGATAGTTTGTTTGCGCTTTCGCTAAGGCAGCCTATGATAAGTGAAGTAATAAATGAATCTATAACGGAGGTTCAATATAATATAGATAAATCGTTAGAAAGACTTGCCGAAAATCAAATGCGACAAGGAATTTCGAGCCAACAATATACCGTGACAGGAGCTAACGAATTAGCTAATTTTTTAGGAGACCTGCTAGGAAATATGCAAGCGCAAATGTCTAGCGCTGGTGGTGGTTCTGGACAAGGAAAACCCAGCCCAGGGGGTCAAGGCGGTGGAAGCGGAGGTTTTCAATTACCAGACATTATTCAGAAACAAGAAAGCCTGAATGAGCAGATGAAGGAGGGGGTAGAAAAAGGCAAAGAGGGCAAAGGGAAAGAAGGCGAAGGCGAAGGAGAGGGTCAAGGTGAAGGAGAGGGTGAAGGTCAGGGCGAGGGCCAAGGCGATGGAGATGGTGAAGGAAGTGGACAGGAAGGTGAAAACGGGAGAAACGGCAAAGGGGGCAATAAAGAAGGTGGAGAAGGCGAAGGAGATAGTGAAGATAGCGACGGCGAATTGTATGAAATATACAAACAGCAACAACAGCTTAGACAGCAGCTGCAAGATAGAATATCCAAGGAAGGGCTTAATGGAAACGCCGGCGATCTACTACGAAAGATGGAAGGTATTGAACAACAATTATTGGATAAAGGATTTAATGATAGAACACTTCAACAAATGCTTAATCTCAAGTACGAACTCCTGAAACTCGATAAAGCCGATTTTGAACAAGGTCAAGAATCTAGAAGAGAATCACAGACCAATAGAATTAATTTTGACAACAAGCTTCGGCTAGATCCTGAGGATATCAAAAAATATTTTAACACTACTGAAATTTTGAATAGAGAGGCCTTACCTTTGCGTACGCAATACAAGCAAAAGGTGCAAGATTATTTTAAGAATAAAGATGATTAACTTCTTCTACGAAACAGATTTCAAATTAGAGAATGAGGACGCCTTGAGGAATTGGATATCTGAGGTTATTGTTTCAGAAACGTATTCTGTAGGAGAAATAGCATACGTATTTTGTGATGACGCATATCTTCATGCGTTAAACGTAGAGTACTTGAACCACGACACGTTAACAGACATAATTAGCTTTGACTATAGTTTAGGAAAGGAAGTGCATGGGGAAATTTATGTTTCCGTGGAAAGAGTTGATGAGAATGCACAAGAGTTTAAGACGGGGTTTATTGACGAATTGCACCGTGTTATGATTCATGGAGTTCTTCATTATTGTGGTTATAAGGACAAGTCTGAGGAGGAGGAGCGGGAGATGCGAGAGCGGGAAAATACCGCTTTGAAGATAAGATCTTTTGTTTAGTAGCCTGATTATCAATTTTTTACACAACAACTATCTGATTTTAAGTAATTTAGGCTATATTTGCTGCCTTAATTTTTAACAATAATGTTCCACGTGGAACAATTCAATATATATGTTTGTAGAAGAATATGATGTGATTGTTGTTGGGGCGGGACATGCTGGTTCGGAAGCCGCTGCGGCTGCGGCCAACCTGGGTTCTAAAACACTCCTCATTACAATGAACCTTCAGAATATAGGGCAGATGTCCTGCAACCCCGCCATGGGAGGTATTGCTAAAGGACAAATTGTACGGGAGATTGATGCATTAGGCGGCTATAGTGGTATTATCTCTGACAACACTGCCATTCAGTTTAAGATGCTAAATAAGTCTAAAGGACCCGCGATGTGGAGCCCAAGGGTTCAGAGTGATAGAATGCGTTTTTCTGAAGAATGGAGATTGATGCTTGAAAGAACGCCTAATCTTGATTTTTATCAGGAAATGGTTGCGGGAATCATTGTGGAGGGAGAGCGTATAGTTGGCGTTAAAACATCCCTTGGACTTGAAGTTAGAGGTAAGAGCGTGGTACTTACTAATGGCACGTTTTTAAACGGACTTATACATATTGGTGAAAAACAATTTGGTGGAGGGAGAGCGGGAGAAAGAGCGTCTACTGGGATTACAAAGGAGCTTGTTGATTTGGGTTTTGATTCGGGTAGAATGAAGACGGGAACACCACCAAGGGTGGATGGAAGATCTTTAGATTTTTCTAAGATGGTTGAGCAGCCGGGAGATGAGGACCCACAAAAATTTTCGTATTCCGAAAGCACGAAACCCCTTAAGAAGCAGCGGCTTTGCCATATGAGCTATACCAGTAATTTGGTGCATGAACTTTTGAAGGAGGGCTTTGATAGATCTCCTATGTTCAACGGCGCCATAGACAGCATTGGACCCAGATATTGCCCCTCCATTGAGGACAAAATTAATAGGTTTGCAGATAAGGAAAGACATCAGTTATTCGTCGAACCTGAAGGCTGGAACACTGTAGAGTATTACATAAATGGGTTTTCAACTTCGTTACCGGAAGAGGTGCAGTTTAAAGCGCTTAGAGAAGTGGCAGGATTTGAAAACGTGAAGTTCTTTAGACCAGGATATGCCATCGAGTATGATTATTTTCCACCAACACAGTTAAAGCATACGTTAGAAACAAAGCTTGTTTCTGGATTGTTTTTTGCTGGACAAATTAATGGAACTACGGGATACGAGGAAGCTGCTTCCCAAGGACTAATGGCGGGGATTAATGCGCATTTAAAGGTGCAAGAAAAGGATCCATTTCTGTTACGTCGGGACGAAGCATACATTGGTGTGCTGATCGATGATTTGATTACCAAAGGAACTGAAGAACCGTATCGAATGTTTACATCTCGAGCAGAATACAGAACACTATTGAGGCAGGATAATGCCGACTTCCGTCTTACACCAATATCTCATGCCATTGGTTTGGCAAGCGATGAACGAATGAAAAAAATGGAACAGAAGAGAGAAAAGTCGGATGCTTTTATTCGCTTTTTTAAAGAAACAAGTGTAAGCCCGGAAGAGATTAATCCTATTTTAGAATCCAAAAAGTCTGCTTCGGTAAAGCAGAGTGATAAAATGTTTAAGGCCTTTTCGCGGCCAGGAATAACCATGGATGATATGCAAGAAATTGAATCTGTGGCATCGTATGTTTTAAAGAATAATTTGGATCAGGAAGTTCTGGAGCAAACAGAAATTCAGGTAAAATATTCGGGTTACATAGAAAAGGAAAAAAATAATGCAGCCAAGTTAAGCAGGTTGGAGGGGATTAAGATTCCTGAAGAATTTGATTATGGAAAACTGAAATCACTCTCGTATGAAGCTCGTGAAAAATTAAATGCAATTAGACCAACCACGGTTTCTCAGGCATCACGAATAAGTGGTGTTTCTCCAAATGATATTTCTGTTTTACTAGTTTATATGGGGAGATAGGGAAATTGTTTCACGTGGAACAATTACGTTAACCACCCAAGAATTTACGAAGAAGTTATGTTGAAGCCTCCAGACACACAACCATATATTTCGGTTAAAGATCACCTTGTAAGTGGTGAGGAATTTGCGCTTTTGTATAACGAGAAGTACGACATGTTGATTACGGATCCGCAACCAACCGAACTATCTAAATATTATGAAAGCGAAGACTATGTATCTCACACGGATGCAGAAAAAGGACTCTTAAATATATTGTACCAAACAATTAAAAGAAGGGCGCTTCGTAAAAAAGTAAAATTGATTATCAAGCTGGCTCGGGGCTCTAAATCTGTGTTGGATATTGGCGCAGGTACCGGAGACTTTTTGTGCGAAGCAAAAAAACATGGGTGGTCCGTACAAGGAATAGAACCCAATTTAAACGCTCGAGCACGCGCAGGGGAAAAGGGGGTGGTTCTGGAAACAGATATTGAGGCATATAAGGAGCAACAGTTTGACGTGGTGACCCTTTGGCATGTTTTGGAACACCTTCCAGACTTGGAAAATACTGTGGAGAAGATTAAAGGTTTGGTAAAAGAGAATGGAATATTAATTGTGGCAGTTCCTAATTTTAAGTCATCAGATGCTAAGCGATACAAAAAGCATTGGGCAGCCTATGACGCCCCGAGACATTTGTGGCACTTTTCTAGAAATTCGTTATCGAAATTATTTGGTGTCGAAATGAAGCCCATTGACAGCAAGCCAATGATCTTCGATTCTTTTTATGTGAGTTTGCTTTCTGAAAAATATAAGAACAACAATCAACTTCATTTCTTTTCATACCCAAAAGCTTTTTTTGCTGGAATAATGTCAAATATGGCGGCTTGGCGCTCAAAAGAGTATTCTTCCCTCATTTATTGCTTTAAAAAGGCACAATAAGGCTGTTTTGGCCCCCTGAGGCCCTTTTTGCTTTTCCAAAGACATTAGCCAAGGCCTTTTTAGAGATAGTCGCTTAGAAGCGATTATTTCAAGAGGTTTTTGATAATAAATTCTTATTAACAAAGCAAAAACAATAATATTTGTTTATTGAGATTCTCTTCGGTGAATGAGCCGCGTTAAGAGAATGGACAAATCTGTGAAAATGATTTTCGGATTTCCGTTTCGCTCAATATGGTAATGTGCATCTTCAAGCGCTTGTGTAATTTCAAAAATGTTATTTTGATGCACAAAGGGAGCGAACTTTTCAATAGAGAACTTTGGATCTTGTGATTCAAAATAGAGCAGGGAGTCGGCATTATAATTTTTAAGAAGTGCTTGTCGAAATAATTCCATGCAATAGCTAATGAATTTTTTCTGCGTTTCCCTGCCTTGACCAGCCAGAAGATTACTCCACTCTAAGAGCTGATGAATAGCTTTCTTATTTCCTTTTGATTTGAAGGCCGTTCGAACCCATGTAATAAACCACCCTTCAAACACAAGGTCCTCACTATCATTATCCACAATGTGAAGGGCTTTGTTAAAATCCCCGTGGGCCTGGCGACTTACGTTTCGAGCGGCATTGTCTGCCAATTGATGCTTCTCCATGAGGCGCTGCGCGATATCCTCTTCAGATAGCAATGGAAAATGCAGTGTTTGACACCTTGACTTAATGGTGTTTAAAATGTGCTCTTCGTCTTCACTAAGCAATAATAACACTGTTTTTTCTGGAGGCTCTTCTACAATTTTAAGGATTTTGTTGGCGCATTCAGTGTTCATTTTTTCGGCCATCCAGATAATCATAATCTTGTAACCGCCTTCATACGCTTTGAGAGATAGTTTTTTTGCTATTTCCTCCGCTTCCCGCACACTAATATTACCCTGTTTGTTTTCGATACCTAATGCTTGAAACCAGTCAAAGAGCGATCCATAGGGGTTTTTAAGCACAAATTCTCGCCAATCTTCGCCAAAAAGAGAAGACACAGGGTTTTTCTTCACAGCGTCATTCGTGTTCACGGGATATATAAAATGGAGGTCGGGATGTGCTAATTTGTCCACTTTATTTGCACAAATTTGACGTTCAGGACTGTCAGTTTCATGGGCACTACATAACAATTCTTTCGCGTAAGCAATTGCCATAGGAAGTAAACCGCTCCCATTCACTCCCACAAACAGCTGGGCGTGTGGAACCCGACTGTTCTCAATGGTCTTTAGAAGATGGGATTTCAAATGTTTTTGCCCGATGATTTCAGAAAAATCCATACGCAAAACTACGCTTTTTTTGATAGGAAAACAGTGGAAAAATACAATTCAAAGTGTGACTTCATTTAGCATCTCTGAAAACGGCAAAAAGGCTATATTTGTAGCCTAAATTTATCCAAGTGAAGACAGTAAACAATTTTGATTTCCAAGATAAAAAAGCACTCATCCGTGTTGATTTTAATGTTCCTCTTAACGATAATCTCGAAGTTACAGACACAACACGCATTGAAGCGGCCAAGCCTACAATCATCAAAATCCTAGAAGATGGAGGAAGTTGTGTGCTAATGTCTCACTTAGGCAGACCAAAGAACAGCGAACCGGAATTCTCTTTGGAACACATTATTACAGAGGCAAGTGATATTCTTGGTGTTCAAGTAAAATTTTCGCAAAGCACTGTAGGAGAGGATGTTGAATCTTCGGTGGCTGCCTTACAGCCAGGTGAAGTGCTATTATTGCAAAACCTACGCTACCACAAAGAAGAGACTTTGGGGGATCGTGTTTTCGCTCAAGAACTAGCAAAACTAGGAGACGTTTATGTGAACGACGCCTTTGGCACAGCGCATCGCGCACACGCTTCCACAGCTGTTATTGCCGAATTTTTTCCGGAGCGAAAATGTTTTGGACTGTTGTTGTCTTCGGAAATTGAAAATGTAAATAAAGTGCTTGCCGATAGTCAAAAACCAGTAACGGCAGTTATTGGGGGGGCAAAAGTCTCTTCAAAAATCACGATTATTGAAAACATTCTTGACAAAGTAGATCATCTAATTATTGGAGGCGGAATGGCTTTTACTTTTGTGAAAGCACAGGGAGGCCTTATAGGTAATTCGTTAGTAGAAGAAGACAAGCAAGAGCTCGCGTTAGAAATCCTTACAATGGCCGAAGAGAAAAATGTGAAAATACACCTACCGGTTGATGCGATTATTGCCGATTCATTTTCGGAAGGAGCAAATACACAAATGAGTGCTATAGACGAAATTCCAGAAGGCTGGATGGGATTGGATGTAGGCCCTCAAACCAATGAGATTTTTGAGAAAGTGTTGAAGAACTCCAAAACAATATTGTGGAATGGCCCAGTGGGTGTCTTTGAGATGGAAACCTTTGCAGCAGGTACAATCGCATTAGGAAACTCAATTGCGGAGGCCACTAAAAATGGTGCTTTTTCCCTAGTGGGGGGAGGAGACTCGGTCGCTGCGGTCAAGAAGTTTAACTTTACAAAACAGGTGAGTTATGTGTCTACAGGTGGGGGCGCTATGCTAGAAATGTTGGAAGGCAAGATTTTGCCGGGAATAAAAGCAATCACAGATTGATTAATGTAGCTAATTCTAAGCCTCGTTAATTACTGTTAAAAACTTGTTCATTATTTCTATTTCGTTATTTTTATCAAAATTAAACAAGAACACCTACGTTATTGCTAGTATGAACTCCAAACTCCTCTCTTTGTTCGTGATTCTTCTGGGCAGCACGATTTATGCTCAGGACATTGCCTCTGATTCGCTTCAGACCAAGCAAATACAGGTGGTAGACTCCATTACCATTCAACAAGGAGCTGTGGACGTACCGTCAACATTCGTAGTGACACAAACAAAAGATTCTACCATATTTGACTTACAAGATATAGCCATTGCGCGTAAAACAGACAGCGTGTGGTTAGAAGAGCTCTTTAAATCTGAATTGTTCGAAGAGGTCTACGGATCTATTGTAAATCAAACCTACGACCCTGTAGAATACGAGGAATTACCCACTGAAGTATTGAAGCAAAGGCTAGAGGAATTAAATGCTAGAACCCCTTTTAATGTGGAGTATAACCCTTCCTTAGAAAGTGTGATCAAAGGCTATTTAAAAAACAGAAGAAGGAGCATGTCCAAGCTCATGGCACTTAGTGACTATTATTTTCCCATGTTTGAAGAAGAATTAGACAGGCACAACCTTCCTTTAGAAATGAAATACCTCGCCATTGTTGAATCGGCATTAGACCCAAGAGCACAATCACGCGTGGGGGCTAAGGGACTTTGGCAATTTATGTTTACAACAGGAAAGATATTTGGATTAGATGTGAACTCCTACGTGGATGAACGCGCAGATCCTATCATGGCTACAGAAGCAGCTTGTAAATACCTTAAAAGCCTTTACAAAAGCTTGGGAGATTGGGACTTAGCGCTAGCCGCTTATAACTCGGGTCCAGGGAATGTTGCCAAGGCAATTAGACGCTCTGGCGGAAAAACCAATTATTGGAACATCAGGCATAATTTACCAAGGGAAACGGCAGGGTATGTACCCGCCTTTTTAGCGACTATGTACATTTTCGAATATGCAGAGGAACATGGATTTAAAAGTAATGGACCCAAGATACCATACATTGCCACTGATACCGTGAGAGTAAAGAAAATGATAACATTAGAACAGGTGGCGCGTGTGACAAATTTGGATATAGAAGAAGTGGAGTTTCTAAACCCTTCATACAAGGTGGGCATAATTCCAGTGGTTAAAGATGAAAACTATGTGCTTCGTTTGCCGCTAGATGCGATAGGAAAATTTGTGAGTAATGAAGAAGCCGTATATGCCTTTGCCGAAGAAGAATTAAACAAAAGAGAGAAGGCACTTCCCAAATTCTTTGATCAGTCAGATAAAATACGATACCGAGTAAGAAGCGGAGACTATTTAGGCAAAATTGCGAATAAATATGGTGTTTCCGTAAGTCAGATAAAGCGATGGAATGGTCTTAGAAGTAATCGATTAAATATTGGGCAACGGCTCACTATTTATCCAAGAAAAATAAGTTCTGGAACGGCAAGCTCTAAGGGCAAATCAAATGCAACCAACGATAGCGCGGCGCGCACATATACTGTGAAAAATGGAGACTCTCTGTGGAGCATTTCTCAAAAATTTCCAGGGGTGTCGATAGATAATCTCAAAAAATGGAACGATATTAGTGGTAGCAAATTGAAACCGGGAATGAAACTAAAGATCCAGAAAGGATAATTTCCAAAAACCCTCAGTATGAAACCACTCTATATTGCGCTTATGGCCATCTTCTTTATGGCTTCGTGCGAAGAATCAGGAAAAAAAACGAGTAAGCTATTGCCCAAATCTATTGGGAACATAAATTCGACCCAAGTTGTAATCGAAAATGACCTCTGGAATGATGATGTTGGAGAAAAAATTCGGGAATATCTTGCCGCACCCGTGGACGGCTTACCACAAGAAGAACCTCTTTTCTCAATTACACAGATGCCTCCTGCAGCGTATGATGGTTTCGCCAAAACATATAGATCTTTTATGCATGTGGCCATTGGCGATAAGGATACAGTCTCAATTAGAAAAAACCCATACGCCAGACCACAGGTAGGGGCCTTTATAATTTCCAAAACCAAAGAAGGGTTAATACGTTTGATTGAAGAGCATCATGAACGAATTATTGCTGCTTTTCATGCCTCGGAAATTGCGGAAAGACAGAGAAGAATAGGAGTGTCTTTATTAAAATCAGATTCCCTTAAGGGTTACTTTGGGGTGTCATTGAGAATGCCTTCAGCCTATAGAGTCGCCTTAGCAACGGATGAATTTTATTGGCTGCGGAAGGATTTGAAAGATGGAGGAACGACCAATATTATTGTGTATGAAGTCCCGCTAGATATGATAGGAAAAGACAGCACCGTCGTTAATGATATTGTTACCATGCGTGATTCAATTTCGGGAAATCGCCTACCCGTAGAGGATGACGCGCGCTTTATTACTGAAGAAGCATATTCTCCTTTCTTATTTGCGTCAGAAATAGATGGAAAGTTTGCCTATGAGACTAAAGGCACGTGGGAAATAAAAGGACAATATATGGCAGGGCCTTTTTTAAATTATGCGATAAAAGACGAAACGAATAATCGATATTTGATACTAGAAGGGTTTACGTACGCACCTACTGCGAGGAAACGCGACCTTCAATTTGAGCTAGAAGCCATTCTGAAATCGGCTAAGATTCAATAAACAGGTAAAGAATAAATAAAAAACCTCGCTTTCTAGCGAGGTTTTTTATTCAGAAATAATTACTTTTTCTCATCTACTTTGTTGTCGTCTTCCTCTTTCGAAGCATCTTTAAATTCTTTGATACCACTTCCAAGGCCGCGCATTAGTTCGGGAATCTTTCTCCCGCCAAATAATAATAAGACAACAAGCACAATTAAAACTATTTGCCACGGACCAAAAGCCATCGGTAAGAATAATCCATCCATCTTGAAAATTTTTATAACACAAAGGTAACAAGAAATCATTACATACAGCGTTTTCAATATAAGTTTAGCATAAGCCGTATAGTTTATTTTATATTTGTAACCCCCCAAGGGCGCAGTATGGTAAAAAAAGAAAAGAGAGCGAAAAAAATAAGGAAAAAGCTGCTACATAAGTATAGACTTGTTGTGCTTAACGAGGATACTTTTGAAGAACGGTTTTCATTTAAACTCAATCGGTTAAATGTATTTGTTTTTAGTAGCATTTTTGCAGTTTTACTAATTATAGTGACCACTCTTCTCATTGCTTTTACACCATTACGTGAATACATTCCTGGGTACTCATCGACCTCCCTCAAGAAGAAAGCAACAGATCTAACATTTAAAACAGATTCGTTACAGCAGGTCCTAACGGTAAATGAGCAATATATTGCCTCCATTAGAAAAGTACTTACGGGAGATGTAAAAGCCGTTGATTTTAACAAGGACTCTATTTTAGAAGTAGCACAAGGGGATGCCCTAAATGTTGATTTGAGCCCGTCAAAAGAAGACTCTCTCTTGCGCGAGATGGTAGCTCAAGAAGACAAATACAATCCTCTGGCTGGATCTTCAGAGGTGAGTTTTGTTTTATTTGCACCCGTTAAAGGCCCCATATCTCAGGAATATGACCCTCAGGAAAAACATTATGCAATGGACATTGTAACCACGCTAGAAGCACCCATAAAGGCAGTAGCCGATGGAACAGTTATTTTTGCGGAATGGACAGCAGATACCGGACATGTGATTTTGGTAAAACACGCTAACAATCTAATTTCTGTATATAAACACAATGCGTCTCTTACCAAAGAACAGGGGGAGTTGGTGAAGGCTGGAGAGGTGATAGCCAAGGCTGGTAACACGGGCCAACTAACAACAGGGCCACACCTCCATTTTGAATTGTGGAGTGATGGATATCCCATAAATCCCGCTAATTTTATTGATTTTGAGTAATCGCGTATGTTTTTAAAATCTATAGGCGCAAAGATCTTTGCAAGAAATGTGACTCGTAAAATGAGCAAATGGGTTGCCAATCCGGTTGAAACCCAGCAGCGTGTTTTTAATGATCTCATTGCAAGGGCGAAAAACACTTCCTTCGGAAAAGACCATAGATTTAGCGAAATACGTGAGCATCAAGATTTTGTTAGGAACATTCCGGTAAGGGATTATGAAGCCCTGAGGCCTTATGTTGATCGTATGGTTGCTGGAGATAGCAATGTGTTATGGCCAGGCAAACCACTTTACTTTGCAAAGACATCCGGCACCACTTCTGGGGCCAAATACATCCCACTAACAAAAGAGTCTATGCCCACTCACATTAAGGCTGCCAGAAACGCCCTTTTGTGTTACATTCATGAAACAGGGAATGTGAATTTTGTAGATGGTAAGATGATATTTCTGCAGGGAAGCCCAGTATTACAAGAGGAAAATGGAATAAAATTAGGTCGTCTTTCGGGAATTGTAGCCCACTTTGTTCCTTCGTATTTGTTAAAAAATAGACTTCCTAGCTGGGAAACCAATTGTATTGAAGATTGGGAAACCAAAGTAGATGCGATAGTCGAAGAGACAAAGACAGAAAACATGACCGTGATTAGCGGAATACCTTCCTGGGTGCAAATGTATTTTGAAAGACTAATAGCGAGAACCGACAAGAAGGTGGGAGAGCTGTTTAAAAATTTCAACTTATTCATCTATGGAGGAGTAAATTATGAACCCTATAGGGCAAAGTTTGAATCTTTAATAGGAAGAAAAGTAGATAGCATTGAATTATATCCTGCTTCTGAAGGTTTCTTTGCATTTCAAGACAAACAAGACGAAAAAGGAATGCTTTTGCTGCTAAATTCGGGTATTTTCTATGAGTTTATCAAAGCGGAAGAGTTTTTTGAAGAAAACGCTAAGAGAATTACTATTGGAGACGTAGAGATTGGGATCAATTATGTTATGATTATTTCCACGAATGCTGGTTTGTGGGGCTACAATTTGGGTGATACCGTTGAATTTGTATCAACGAAACCCTATCGTGTTATTGTTTCAGGAAGAATCAAACATTTTATTTCAACCTTTGGAGAACACGTTATAGGAAAAGAGGTGGAACAGGCCATGAAAGAAGCTATGAGTTTGCACAAATTTTCAATTTCAGAGTTCACAGTAGCACCTCAAACCAAAACAGAAGAGGGCGAACTTCCATATCATGAATGGCTCATTGAATTTGAAGAAACACCTGCAGACATGGGTGATATTGAGAGAACGATAGATAGCACTATGCAAAAGCAAAACTCATATTATTTTGATTTAATACAAGGAAAAGTGCTTCAGCCACTTAAGGTTCGACCCTTAAAAAGGCACAGCTTTACGGCATATATGAAATCAAAAGGAAAGCTGGGAGGCCAGAATAAAGTGCCAAGATTAGCAAACGATCGGAAGATCGCTAATGAATTGGTTCAAATTCAAGGATAAAATTAGTAGTATCTTTGCAGGAAAATGAATTCAAGGAAAACACATCAAAGAACACGAGCACAGGAAAGCTCAGGCGCCATAGAGCGATTATATATTACAATGCGACACCTCTTTAACAGAGGGTTTTATAAACCTATGGGGGTCTCTGGAGAGACGCTTCGGGAAGCACTTTTAATTCTAAGACCCGAAATTTATGGATCAATTTCCGAAGAAAAGATAGAGCTACAAGGGCTCCTCTATGTCATGGACAGGCTTCCTTTTGGAATTGAAGAATGTCGCTACATCAATCTAACGAGCGAAGAGGGGTATAAAAACTCCCATTTCGAACCCATTATTCCATTAAAGAGAAGGAGGAACTGTTACCGCATAGATGAGGAGCAAATGAATATTGAGGTCACTCGAGGCCGTTCAGAGATATATGATATCCTTACGCACTTAACCTTCTTATATATTGAATCCCATAAGATCATGAAACAGGTGCTTATTAACGATGAGGGGGCGCTTATCAGAGATTGGGAAAAACTAGAACAAGCAGTACTTAGCAAAGGAAAATTAAATCAGGAGCAGAAAGAAATTGCGCTCACACATACAGCAAACTTTTTGGGAAGAACCTTCGAAGAAGTGAACGAGATATTTCCGCAGTTTGCTTGTGATAAAAACCAAAACAGATTTTTAAACATTATATACTTTCTAGGAAAGTTGGCCATAGACGAAGTCTTGAACGACAACAAACGCATCATTACATTTAGCCCCGTATTGAGAGAACGACTTGGGCATCATATACATGGAGAGCGTTGGGCTTCTACGATTAAAGAGGAGCTACAAGAAAAAAACCTATTGGGACGTCCATTGCATATTGTGAGTGCCAACATGCATAGCGTCATGAATACACTATATGCTCCAAAGGCCTTAGCCAATGAGTATAAGAAAAGAAAGCCCATGGACGTGTTTGAAATCTTGAGCAATGACGGGAATACACACCTGCGGGATAAAGTGAAAAAGGTGGCTTTGGATCATGGCATGATCTATATTGAAGACACTAGCGGCACCAACATTAATGTACAGATATTTGACACCGCCCAATTGCCTAGAACGGAGTTTTCGCTGCAACTACCCGAACACGAAAAGGAGCAGATGCCTGTGATTATTGTGATGGATTACGCCTTTGGAGAACAGGCCTATGAGAGCATGGACGAATTGCTCAAGCCCTTCTCCAATGGAAAGGAAGAGTGCTTCTTGAACGTTGTTTCAGTTTCCATTATGGGAAAGGCCGGTATCTTGGATGGAGGAAAAGGAGACATAATGATTCCATCGGCACATGTTTTTGAAGGAACTGCCGACAACTACCCGTTTAAAAACGAGCTGAAAAAATCCGATTTTAATGATGAGGAAATTAATGTTTGCACGGGAACAATGATTACCGTTTTAGGAACATCCCTTCAAAACAGAGATATTTTAAAGTTCTTTCATGAATCCACATGGAACGTTATTGGATTGGAAATGGAAGGTGCGCATTATCAAAAAGCCATTCAGGCCGCTTCTAAAATTAGAGGTAGTATTGGGGACAAAGTGAAGGTTCAATATGCGTATTATGCCTCGGACAACCCTTTAGAGACTGGAAGTACGTTGGCCTCGGGTGGGTTAGGGACCAGTGGTGTAAAACCCACCTATTTAATAACGCAGAAAATGTTAAACCAAATTTTAGTTTAATCTAAAAATAAATTTTGAACAGCAACAAAGTATTAATAACAGGGGGAGCAGGGTTTATAGGATCTAATTATACGAACTATGTTTTGGAACACACAAACGATGAGGTTTATGTGCTGGATAGTTTGACATATGCAGGAAATTTGAAAAACCTTGAAGTCGCTTCACAAAATCCAAAGTACAAATTCATTAAAGGAACTATATGTGACGAGCCTTTTGTTTTAGAGCTATTCACTAAACATCAGTTTGATCAAGTGGTGCATTTTGCTGCGGAATCGCATGTTGATAACTCCATTACGGGCCCTGGAACCTTTGTACAAACTAATATAGTAGGAACTTTTAACCTTTTGCAGGGAGCATACAAAACTTGGATGAACGGCCCAAATATGCTGAAGGAAGCGTATGCACAAGCCCGGTTTTTACATGTTTCAACAGATGAGGTATACGGATCTCTTGGAGAAACGGGATTATTTACTGAGGAGACGCCATATGCTCCTAATAGCCCATATAGCGCCTCTAAAGCATCGTCAGATTTTATGGTGAGAAGCTATTTTCACACCTATGGGTTGCCAGTGGTTACTACAAACTGCTCTAACAACTATGGCCCTAATCAACATAAAGAAAAGTTAATCCCAACCATCATACGAAAGGCCATTTCGGGGAACCCTATTCCCATTTATGGAGACGGTACCAACGTGAGAGATTGGTTGTATGTGCAAGATCACTGTATTGGGATTAAATTGGCGCTAGATAAAGGCACCCTGGGAGAGACCTATAATATTGGAGGCCGAAACGAGCGCAAAAATTTATACATTGCAAATACAATTTGTGAGATACTGGACAAATTAAGTCCAAAAAACGAATCGTATAAAGAACAGATTACTTTTGTGACAGACCGCCCAGGACACGACTTTAGATATGCCATTGATGCTACTAAGTTGGAAAATGAATTGGGCTGGCAGGCAGATGAAAATTTTGAAAGCGGTATTCTTAAAACCGTGGCATGGTATCTAAATAATACAGATAGACTATGAAGGGAATAATATTGGCCGGAGGCTCAGGAACACGACTTCACCCTCTTACCTTGGCCGTAAGCAAGCAACTCATGCCCGTCTATGATAAGCCCATGATTTACTACCCTTTGTCAACGCTTATGTATGCTGGTATCCGTGAAATTTTAATCATCTCAACACCACAAGACCTACCACTATTTCAAAAACTATTGGGAGATGGAAAAAAACTGGGATGTGAATTTAGGTATGCAATACAGGAACACCCTAACGGCCTTGCGGAAGCGTTCATTATTGGGAAGGACTTTGTAGGAGATGACAAGGTGGCCTTGATTCTGGGTGACAACATATTCTATGGTTCTGGACTAAAAGAGCTACTTAGGTCTAATAACGACCCAACAGGAGGCATTATTTATGCTTATCACGTGCACGATCCCGAACGTTATGGGGTTGTTGAGTTTGACGCTAACGGAAAAGCACTTTCTATAGAAGAAAAACCCGAGAATCCTAAATCCAATTATGCGGTCCCCGGAATTTACTTTTATGATAACAGCGTGATTGAAATTGCATCCAATATTGCACCCAGCAGTAGAGGGGAGCTTGAGATCACGGATGTGAATAATGTGTATTTGCAACAAGAAAACCTTAGCGTAAGTATCTTAGACAAAGGAACCGCCTGGCTGGACACAGGAACATTTGCCTCTCTCATGCAAGCATCGCAGTTTGTGGAGGTGATTGAAGAACGGCAAGGTTTAAAAATAGGCGCTATTGAAGAAGCGGCCTATTCCATGGGCTATATTACGAAAGCGGAACTTCATGCCTTAGCAACACCTTTGCTAAAAAGCGGCTACGGAAAACATTTACTTCAACTGGATTGATTTGGAAAAGATAGACACCCCACTTAAGGATTGCTTTGTTCTCAAACCGAATGTATTTAGAGACGAAAGAGGGTTTTTCAGTGAAACATATAATAAAGAAGCCTTTTTAAAAACAACAGGATTGAATATCGATTTTGTTCAGGACAATCAATCGGCGTCAACCTTCGGAGTTATTCGAGGACTTCATTTTCAAGTTGGAAAAATGGCTCAGGCCAAATTGGTTCGGGTGATTCAAGGGAAAGTATTGGATGTTGCGGTGGATCTTAGAAAAGACTCTGAGACCTTTGGGCAACATTTTTCGATAATACTTGATGATCAAAATCATAAACAACTTTTTGTTCCCAGAGGCTTTGCTCATGGGTTTATTACCTTGTCGCCAACCTCCATTTTTTCGTATAAATGTGATAACTTTTATGACAAAGCTTCGGAGAGCGGAATTATCTATAATGACGCAACCTTATCGCTGGATTGGCATCTTGACAAAGAGAACTTTGTGGTATCAGAAAAAGACTTAGAACTCTCCACTTTCGAGGAAGTAACTTCATGAATCAATCAATAAAAGTACTGGTTACAGGGGCAAATGGACAATTGGGAAAATGCATTCAAGATGTAGCCCTTAGGTTTCCAAAGCTCACTCTTATTTTGGCAGGGCATGCGGAATTGGATATTACCAACGAAGAAGCCGTGTCTTCTTTTTTTAAAGCCAATGACTTTGAGTATTGTATAAACGCCGCCGCGTATACCAACGTTGAGAAGGCTGAAAGCGAACCAGAAAGAGCCCACTTGGTGAATGCCCGAGCAGTTCAATATCTCGCAAAAGCCTGTGACAAGCACCATGTCACCATTTTTCACATTTCAACAGACTATGTTTTTGATGGAAAGAAAAAGGCACCATATACCGAAGAAGACGAGACAAATCCAATAAACAGTTATGGCGATACGAAGCTGCTGGGAGAAAAGGCTCTTGTTGAAAATGCATCACGGTATTTTATACTTCGCACTTCTTGGGTATACTCTCAGTATGGGCATAACTTTCTGAAGACCATTCTCAACTATGCCCGAGAGAGAAAACCACTTACAATTACGACGGAACAAACGGGAACGCCAACCAATGCCAATGATCTTGCATTTGCACTGCTTCACATCATATCCACAGGAAGCACAGCCTACGGGACCTACCATTTTGCAAATAAAGGACAAGGAACTTGGTATGATTTTGCCAAGACAATTTTGGAATATTCAGGCCAATTAGAGGCCACAAGCCTTGCGCATACCGCGCATTACCGTACATTTGCAGTACGACCGAAATACAGCGTTCTGGATACCTCACGATTTCAGAACAATTTTTCTATAGTCTTAATTGATTGGAAAGAAAGTCTTCGGTCTATTATAAGTAAAACTAACAACTAAAAGTTATAAGGATGAGCACACAACACCCGTCTTCACAAACACCTGAAGAAATGGATCTAACAGATATTTTTGCCCTATTCAAGCGGTGGATATATGAGATTCTTGCACTCTTTTTTAGAGCCTTTGATTTTATTATAAAATTTTGGTGGATTATAGTCCTGTTAATTGTAGGAGGAGCTTTGTTGGGCTATTTCACAAAAGGCGACCCTGGGTATAAATCAACCATGATTGTAAAAACCAACCTTGATAGTCAACCGTATGTGTACAACGCAATTGATCAATTTAATAGTAAGATCAAAGATGGAGACGGAGAATTTTTTAAGGCCATAGGCAAAAAACCAGGGAATTTAGGAATTGCCAATGTACAGATATCACCCGTTGTGGATGTGGTGAATCTTCTGGAGAAGATAGAACCTGGCAACCGAACACTTGAAGTTGTTATTCAGGAATTAAGCGTGGACGATGAAACAGAACTTTTTGCCAGTGATCGATTCTATTCAAATTATAGTTACCACAAGTTGGAAGTGATGTTGGGAGAAGACGATAACAAAGAAAGCATAGAGTTATTGTTAAGCTATATTAACAATAACCCGGTCATGAAGACCATAAAGGATGAAGGGTATAAGAATTTAAAAGACCACATTCAAAAAAACGAAAGATCCATAGCACAAATAGATTCTCTAATAAGCAACTACACCAATAATCTAAGTATTGTGGGTAGGACGGCGGAGAATCTTGCGTTTTTTAACAACCAAAATAACCTTAATGTTAATGGGGCCTTTACTCATAAAGGAGAGCTTACTGCTGAGACGGAAATATTGAAAAACCAGTTGGTTACGTTTACGGATATAGCCGTTGTTATCAGTAACATTGAAACGGTTCGAGACGAAGGGCTAATGAACAAAAAGGAGATTATATATCCGGTGTTGTTTGTGTTCTTTTTTCTCGTTTTGGCAGGCTTGAGATATGCATACATTACGTTACGAAGAAAGATCAAGGCAGAAAACCTATTAGACTAAGCAAAGAAAGGCATAGAACCTGGAAATATATACAATGAAAACAGCATTAATTACAGGAGTAACCGGTCAAGACGGAGCATATTTAAGTGAATTTCTACTGAAGAAAGGCTATAAAGTACATGGTATCAAAAGGCGATCCTCTCTTTTTAACACAGACAGGATCGATCATTTGTACCAAGACCCTCATGTAGATAACAGAAACTTTTTTCTGCACTATGGAGACCTTACAGATAGCACGAATTTGTTGCGAATTATCCAAGAAGTACAACCTGATGAGATTTATAACTTAGGGGCTATGAGTCATGTACAAGTCTCCTTTGAAATGCCAGAATATACGGCTAATACAGATGGCTTAGGAGCGCTTCGAATACTGGAAGCAGTACGCGCTCTTGGTTTAGAGAAGAAGACACGCATATATCAGGCGTCAACCTCAGAACTTTATGGAAAAGTTCAAGAAGTACCTCAAACTGAAAACACTCCCTTTTACCCAAGAAGTCCTTACGCAGTAGCAAAATTATATGCGTATTGGGCAACCGTTAATTACAGAGAGGCATACGATATGTTTGCGTGTAACGGAATTTTATTCAACCATGAATCTCCGGTGCGTGGAGAGACATTTGTAACACGAAAAATTACCAGAGCAACTTCCCGAATAGCCTTGGGGCTTCAGGAAAAGATGTACTTAGGAAACTTGGACGCCAAGAGGGATTGGGGACATGCAAAAGACTATGTGAAAATGATGTGGCTCATCCTTCAAGCAGATGAGGCGGAAGATTGGGTCATCGCAACTGGAGAAACAACGTCCGTAAGAGATTTTGTAAAAATGGCATTTGCGCATATAGGCGTAACACTTGAGTTTAGAGGAGAGGGAGTCAATGAAAAAGGGATTATAGCCGCAACTAGTAAGAATGAGTATAGTCTGACTATTGGGCAAGAAGTTATTGCTGTAGACGAAAAGTATTTTAGACCTACTGAGGTTGAATTACTCATAGGAGATGCTACTAAAGCTAAAGAAAAACTGGGCTGGGTTCCAGAAAACACCCTTCAAGATCTAGTCAATGATATGATGGCTGGTGACATTAGATTAATGCGTAAAGACAGCTATTTAAGAGATGGAGGGTACGCAACGTTAAACTACTTTGAATAGCCCATTCATGGAGAAAAACGCGAAAATTTACGTAGCAGGTCATAGAGGCTTGGTAGGGAGCGCTATTATGCAATCCTTGGGGTCACGAGGATACACAAACATTGTGACCAGAACACACAGCAACCTGGACCTTATCGACACGAATAGTGTGGCAACTTTTTTCCAAAATGAAAAACCCGAATATGTATTTCTCGCTGCAGCGAAAGTAGGAGGAATCGTTGCAAATAATAAGTACAGAGCCGATTTTATTTATGAAAACCTGATGATTCAAAACAATGTGATTCATCAGAGTCATCAACATGGTGTAAAGAAACTTCTCTTTTTGGGAAGCACCTGCATCTATCCCAAAGAAGCGCCACAACCCATGCCAGAAAGAGCCCTGTTGACAGCCCCATTGGAGTATACCAACGAACCCTACGCTATTGCCAAAATAGCCGGAATCAAAATGTGTGAGAGCTATAATTTGCAGTATGGGACCAATTTTTTGTCTGTAATGCCCACCAACTTGTATGGAATCAATGATAATTTTGATTTAGAGAAATCACACGTACTCCCGGCGCTTATCAGAAAAATGCATTTGGCAAAATTGCTTTCCGAAGGAAATAATAAAGAAGTTGAACAAGACTTAGGGCTTTCAGATTCGAAAGCTATAGCCGATGTATTGACTACCTATAAAATCTCTGCAGATACAGTTGAAATTTGGGGCAGCGGAAAACCACGTCGCGAGTTTCTATGGAGTAGTGATATGGCAGACGCTTCTGTATTTATTATGGAAAATGTTGATTTCAATGATGTGAAAGGACCGAACCCAGACGTGAGAAATACGCACATCAATATTGGTACTGGCGAAGACATTTCAATAAAAGACTTGGCGCTACTCATAAAAGACGTTGTTGGGTTTCAAGGCGATTTGGTTTTTAATGTTGAAAAACCTGACGGAACACTTCGAAAATTAACAGACGTGTCCAAATTATCCAGTTTAGGCTGGGAGCATAAGGTTTCCCTTGAAGAAGGAATTGCAAGACTATATCAGTGGTATATTAATAAGTAGTAAAGCAGTTAGACAACTGTATGAATAAGATCCGAAACTTTTTTTCTTCTAACGAAGGATTTAAAAGGTATTTCAAGAATGCAGCGTGGCTTTCTTTAGAAAAGCTACTACGTGTTGTTGAGGCATTTTTTATTGGGCTTTGGATTGCTAGATATTTGGGCCCAGAAGAATTCGGAATATTAACTTTTGGGCATTCGTTTGTTTTTCTATTTACAGCCATAGCTACTCTTGGACTTGATCAGATAGTGGTGAAAGAGCTTGTAAAAAACGAGAAAGACCGTGATGAGATACTTGGAACCACCTTTGGACTGCGCCTAATTGGGTTCATCATAATGACTGGGCTCATTTATATTTCCCTTCAGTTTTTTAATAATGACGTGCAAACCAATAAGATCGTTTGGGTTATTGCTGCTTCGGTGCTTTTTCAAAGCCTCAACGGCATCGATTTCTATTTTCAGAGTAAAGTTCAGAGCAAATATATTGTGTATATCAATATATGCATGGTGCTCATTTCGGGAACCATTAAGGTGATTCTTATTGTAACCAACGCGCCTCTTATAAGCTTTGCCTACGTGTTTATTGTGGAGACTTTAATTACGGCAATTGGCTTTTTCTTTGTGTATAATATGAAGAAGCTTTCCATATGGAAATGGAAATTCACGCTTCAAAAAGCCAAACTATTACTCTCTAGAAGTTGGTTTCTTATTATTGGAACCATTGCGACTGCGATCTACATGAAAATAGATCAAGTAATGATCAAGGAAATGATTGGAGATCGGGCCGTAGGGCTGTATGGAGCTGCCGTAAAAATGTGCAGCATTTGGTTATTTATTACCGTTGTAATCACACAGTCGGTTTTTCCATCTCTGGTGGCCGCTAAGAAAAAGAGTCAGCAACTTTTTTTAGAGAGATTACAACTGCTGTATAATGTGTTAATTAAGATAGCATTGTTGGGCTCTATTCTTTATACTGTTTTTGCAGAACCGTTGACGTTGTTGCTATTTGGAACACCCTATGAGGAGAGTACAACAGTAGTTATTATTTATATTTGGTCTATTGTTTTTGTATATCTAAGCAATGGATCATGGGGGTATTATTTGAATGAAAACCTAGAAAAGTTCTCGAGCATTCGATTGGTCATTGGAGCGCTCATTAATGTTGGACTAAACATCTATTTTATTCAATGGTTTGGATTGCCAGGAGCAGCCTATGCGACGCTCATTTCGTATTCCATTTCTGGATATTTCGTGAACGCATTTTTTGCCAAAACACGCCCTAATTTTTATTTGCAAACACGTGCAATAGTAAATTTTTTTAATCTGAAAACCTGGCTCCATCCTTTATAGGAAGATGGCTGGTATAAACAATAGATTGTAGTGATCAAAGTAATACAAAGTAAACTAGAGAATTTGATACGCTTGGTGTATATAAACTCTATTACTATTAAAAAAGAATCGGTAATTCTGGTAGAGTATCCCAAATCTGGAGGTACATGGCTGGGACAGTTGGTGTCCGAGTATCTGGACATTCCTTTTCCTAGAAATAAATTTCCAACAACCAAGAGATCGTTGTTTCACGGCCACTATCTTCCAAAAAACAGAATTGTAAAGAACAAGAAGATCATTTTATTAGTTAGGGACGGAAGAGACACCCTAGTTTCGTTTTATCATCACCAATTGCTATGGAATGACAAGAACAAGCTTAACCCTAGCAATGTAGAATATTATAGAAAAACGGTGGGCTTTGATAATTATGAGAATGTGAAGAAGAACATGGCGGCCTATATTAAGTATTCCTTTTTACACAAACCGCCTAAATTTCAACACTACCTATTTCATGGGAACTGGTTTCAGTTCAATGATGCATGGTTGAAGGAGGCCGAAAAATCAAACAACATATATTTGGTTAGGTATGAAGACCTGTTGAGCGATACCCAAGGGACTATGCGCACCTTGATTAAGAATTTTTTCAACGAAGAAGAAATAAACGAAGAACGCCTAGCCGAGGTGGTGCATAAATACTCTTTTGAAAATCAAACAAAACGGAAAAAGGGAGATGAAAACACCAATAGCTTTTTGCGAAAGGGAATAAGCGGAGATTGGAAAAACTATTTTGGAGCATCCGAAATTGAACTTTTCAAACAATACAGCAAGGATATGTTGGTGCGTTTGAAATACGAAGAAAACGAAGACTGGTAACACCTTGCATGTGTCTAAATTTTCTATCGAAGTATGCTTTTCATATAACTGAAAACGTGTCTATTTGAAAAGATAAAAAACTATATTTATCTGTATGAACCTTAAAAACGCATTATTTTTTGTCTATGCATTGATTACCCTTGTGCTGTTTGCAACATTTCGCACAAATGGGATTGTATGGGCGTCGTTTTTCTTGAGCTCTTCGATAGTCACGGGCTTGGTTATTTTTCATATTTATTTTGAAAAGGCATACTCTCCTTTTTTATCGGCATATATTGTTTTTAATTTTCTCTTTTTTATTGTAGCTCCTGTTATTCAGCTTAACTCTTTGGAAGGGATAAAACCCTTAATGGTAAACAGTTTTCCGTATAAAGAAGATTTGGTGATACACACCAACGTACTTATTTCGATCTTCAATTCATTGTTTTTTATTTTCTACATGTTCTTTAAGAAAAGGGCAAAAAACAGAAAACCACCAACCGTCAAGGCCTCCTCTCAAAAAATATTACCAGTGACCATTATCTGGCTAACAGGATTGTCATTGATAATCTTAGTATTGAGTTATCAGTTCGTTCAAGATGAGATAGGAAGACCTAGCTGGCAGAAATCTGTGTTTTCGGTTTCCGAGATTTTGATTTGGAAAAAAGTACTATTCATGACTCCGTTTGCGGGGCTGATACTCTGTTTTCAATACTTTTCAACCAAAAGAAAGAACGCCATAAACGTAGTAACCATTGCAGCCGTTTTATTGCTCTGCTTGGCCATTGTATTTTGGTTTAAAAATCCATTTACTGAAAAAAGAAATGCCTTAGGCCCTATTTACATTTGCATTCTTTTTCTGGCCTACCCAAAATTGCTTAATAGCAATATTAAAAGCCTTTCCTTTCTGTTTTTTACCTTGGTAGTTTTGTTTCCCCTCTCAGCCATTCTTACCCATACTGACGCTTCTTTTCAAGAACTTATAAGCGACCCATCATTGTTGCTGGAGTACAATAAAGGGGGAGGCATTGCAACGGCCTTTAACACCTTGAACTATGATGCCTTTGCCAACATTATGGCCACTATAGAATATGTACAGCATCACGGGTTTGCTATGGGGTTCCAATTACTCAGTGCTTTGCTGTTCTTTGTTCCCAGAGGAGTATGGGCGAGCAAGCCAATCTCTACAGGGGAACAAGTAGGGCAATATTTGATAGACGATTATGGTTTTACATATAACAACCTATCAAATCCAATGGTGTCCGAGGGATACATAAATTTTGGCGTTTTTGGCGTTATCTTACTAGCAGGAATCTTGGCGTATTTTCTTGTGTTTTTTATTGGTTGGCTAAAGAGTGAAGATTACTTAAAACGAATTATGGCTTTTTACTTGGCAATTCACCTAATCTTTCTGTTACGGGGAGATTTCACAAATGGATATACGTATTATGTAGGGACGTTTATTGGAGTGCTAATCATCCCTAGAGCTGTTGAGTTTTTCATAAAACAACTGTTATTAAATCAAAAAAAATGGAAGCGATTAAAAACCTAATGGGCATAAAACTTGTTAAGTTCTCGATAGCCATACTGTTTGCCTTGGTGATCTTGCCGTCCAATATGAAAGCCATTGCCATCCTCATTTTTGGGATAACAACACTTTCTTTATTGATTCGGCGAAAGTGGAGCTTTGATCGCAATTTTTTTATTACCAATGGCCTGTTTTACTTGGTGGTAGCGATTACGTATCTCTATAGCGATAACACCGAGTATGCGATTAAAAAATTGCAAACCATGGCATCTCTTTTGGTGTTTCCGTTCATATTTGCCATGATAAGCAAGCAAGAAATGAAATCCATCTTCAAGAACGAATGCAAGTATTTATGGATTTATATCGCTTCGGTATTTCTATTTACAACCGTAACCTTTATATGGTTTTTTGTGACAAAATATTCCTGGATTGAAATGATGGTTCACTTTCAAACCGTGCTTATGGAAAAAATAGGCAAGTTCAATATCCACCCTATTTATGTTTCCATGCATTGCAGCGCGGCCATCCTTTGCTCTTTTTATTTGCTGAAAAAAGTGAAATCAAAATTTTGGATTGTTGTCCTTCTTTTGATGGACTCAGTCCTCTTATCATTTCTCTTGCTGTTTGCTAAAAAAGGACCAATTATCGCCCTGCTGGTTGTATTTACATTATATATTTTGTTTCAATATAAAAAAGGATATTTTAAACTGTATTTGTTGGCAGCTGGGATGCTTGTGGTTCTTACTATTGCCATACCTAAAACCCGAGAACGGTTTGTAGAACTTTTCTCTATTGAAAACTTAGATAAGGGTTCGGTGACGTCAACCAACATTAGATATACCATTTATGTTACTGCCAAGAACCTAATAGCGCAAAACCCGATTACTGGATATGGGATTGGAGATTACAATTATGTTTTAAAAGACAAATACAAAGAAGATGGTCATTCCATTCTTCAGGAAGGTGCATACAATGCCCATAATCAGTACCTAAGTATGATGCTCATAGGAGGGATCTTTCTAGTGATTGCATTTATTTTTATGTTTGGAATGAACATGGTTTACGCCATTAGGTTTAACAATCAATTGTTCATCTTGCTTATTGTATTTTACAGTATTGTAATGTTTACAGAGAACATACTGGAACGGGAAGATGGGGTTATTTTCTTTGCGTTCTTTCTTAATTTTTTCGCTTTAAAAAGTCTATACGTTCGTGAAGAAGAAGCGTAAATCGATACTTATTATTGGACCTTTTCCAAAACCAACCACAGGAGTTTCTTTGGCGAACCTCGTGGTCAAGGGAATATTAGAGGAAAGCGAGCATTTTACACCAGATATCTTAAATACTGCCTACAATAAATTTGATGAAAACATAGGTTCTTTTTCGCTTCACAAACTATTTTTTTACCTGTCGTTCAACTTCAAAATCTACAAAGTAGTTACCAATAATAGCATCTACTTTACACCGGGACAGACGTTTTTTGGCGTGGCGAAGTACACGGCTTTTATCATTTTTGCCTGGTTGTTAGGAAAGGAACTTATTATTCATGTGCACGGGAACCATTTAGGAACGGAATACGCTTCCCTAACAGGATGGAAGAAAAAACTATTTTATTTTTTGATTTCAAAAATGACTAAAGGAATTGTTCTTTCTGAATCACTCCGCCCCAACCTAAAACCATTTATAGCCGAAAAGAATATACATGTACTGTATAATTTTGCCGAGGATTATTTGAGCAATGCTAACACCCCAATGAGCACCGACGGAGTTAGAATAATTTACCTGAGCAACCTAATGAAAGAGAAAGGTATCTTGGTGTTGTTGGAAAGCCTGAGAATGCTAGAGGAAAATGGAGTTTCCTACGAAGCTAAAATCGCAGGAAATATTGATGCTAATCACGAAGAAGAGATAAAGTCACAGCTGGCAAGTTTAAAAAACACATCCTATGTGGGCGTGGTTAATGGAGAAGAGAAAAAAGCCTTTTTAGATTGGGGAAACACATTTGTGCTACCAACGTTCTATCAAATGGAGGGACAACCTATTTCGTTAATCGAGGCAATGGCAACAGGGAATGTTTTAGTAACAACACGGCACGCTGGAATTCCGGATATTGTCAATGAAGGAAAAAATGGGTATTTTGTGGAAAAGAAAAATGCACAAGATCTCTATAATAGGTTGGAGTTTTTGAAGAACAACTCCAAAAAAATAGCAGAGATAGCGGCTTATAACAAAATTCAATTTGAAAAGAACTACACCCGAAAACAATTTAAGGAAAGCTTGTTACATATTCTGAAGAACACATAAAGAGTGTTAATATGTCAAGTATGTAGTAGCTTGCGCTTAGGTTTGAAAAATCACGTAGTTAAAATTCATTGAAAACATATGAAGTACCAAAACCTGAAATTATATAAAACCCCCAAAGGGTTTAGAGGAAAGTCCAAACTAACTGTTCAGTTATGGTGGGTGGTTCAAGCGGTGTTTTTCAGACTTTCTCCTCAGTTTTTATATGGATGGAGACGATTTTTACTTCGATCCTTTGGAGCCAAGATTGGTAAAAATGTAATTATAAGACCTAGCGCTTCCATCACCTACCCTTGGAAGCTTGCCATTGGAGATTACAGCTGGATTGGTGACGACGTGGTGCTCTATACATTAGGACCCATAGAAATAGGAGCAAACGCTGTGATATCGCAAAGGAGCTATCTTTGTACTGGCACACACGATTATCTCTCTGAAGATTTTAGAATATACGCCCAGAAAATTACAGTTGGAAATCACTGTTGGCTTGCCACAGATGTCTACGTAGCCCCAGACGTTACTATAGGTGATTATACGGTTGTCGGGGCAAGAAGTAGTGTACATAAGGACTTACCAGAAGGGAAAATTTGCCTTGGAAATCCTGCAAAAGTTATCAAAGACCGAGAATAAATCCATAGTTTCGCACCCAATTAAAGGATTTGGCAGTTTGAAAGGAAAGCACGTCACACTTATTGGCCTAAATTTTCATCCCGAAAGCACCGCTATTGGTTTGTATTCTACCCAATTGGCAGATTACTTATTGGAGCAAGGAGCCATACTGGATGTAATAACCGCTTTTCCGTACTACCCACAATGGAAGATTGCTGAAGAATACAAGGGGAAAGGAAGTTTTTTAAAGGAAGATTACCACGGAATGACTCTTCGCCGGTATAAGCAATACACTCCAGCAAAACCTACATTCTTAAAACGCATTATTCATATTATTGACTTTACCTTCGGATCTTTTATCAACCTCTGGAAAATTAAAAAATGTGATTATGTAATCTCTGTAGTCCCTTTTACGAGTTCGGCATTTTTAGGGTATGTGCAAAAGAAACGATTCAAGGCGAAGTATTGGATTCATATTCAAGATTTTGAATTTGACGCGGCTTTTCAGTCGGGATTGGTTCAAACTAAAAACGAAAAAAAAGGGTTTGTATATAGAAGTTTGATGCGCCTAGAAAAATGGTTGTTTTCAAAGGCAGACACCGTGAGCACTATTAGCCATATGATGATGGCCAAACTCGCCGAAAAAACAACGAGCAGCACCTACTTTTTACCCAATTGGATCGATCAAGAAACCATAGATCCTGACAAAAGCAAACCACACACCTACCTTACTTCTCCGAAATTTAAAATTGTATACTCAGGGAGCATTGGTGACAAGCAAGATTGGGTCTTTTTCATGGAACTGGTGAGCAAACTGGATTTTAATCGGTTTGAAATAATTATTGTGGGTGATGGAGCTCAGCGAAAACAACTAGAAACTGAAATCAAAGACCATCCAGGGATTACATTATACCCCCCCGTTCCCTATGAAGAATTATCAGACCTGCTGTGTTCAGCCGATGTGCATTTCTTATTTCAGAAAACAGAAGTATTAGATACCGTTATGCCCTCAAAGATATTAGGTATGATGGCGAGCGCAAAACCATCGGTTATTACAGGTCATTCAGATTCCGAAGTGGCAAAAGTGATGCAAGAATCAGAAGGAGGTTTTTATGTTTCAGATAAAAAGGTAGAAACAATCCTAACCCTGTTAGAAAACATGTATCAAAACCCACAAGAAGCGAGAGAAATGGGTATAAAGGCGAGAAACTATGTGGTCCAAAATTTTGCGATAGATCCTATTTTACAAGGTTTTGTAGGGGAATTGTCTCAATTATAAGAAACAAAGACTTCAGTACCTAAGAATACTTCACTATTTTTGCCGATAGATAAATTAAGAACAGCATGAAGATAGCCGTAATTGGAACAGGATATGTAGGTCTTGTCACAGGAACTTGCCTTGCCGAAACAGGGAATGAAGTTGTGTGCGTGGATATTGATGCCGAGAAGGTTGCGAAAATGAGAGAAGGCATAGTGCCTATCTATGAACCATATTTAGATGTCCTCTTTGAGCGAAATATTAACGCCAATCGGTTGCGATTTACTACTTCGCTGGATGAAGGCTTGGATCATGGGGATATTATATTTCTGGCTTTACCAACCCCTGAAGACGAAGATGGATCTGCAGATCTTTCCTATGTGCTGAATGTTTCAGAAAATATTGGAAAAAAGATAACGACATATAAGGTTATTGTTGACAAAAGCACAGTGCCTGTAGGAACAGCAGATAGAGTGCATGAGGTGATCGCACAGAATGCTTCCTGCGATTTTGATGTGGTTTCCAATCCTGAATTCCTAAGAGAAGGATTTGCCGTCGATGATTTTATGAAACCAGAACGGATTGTTGTTGGAGCGAGTAGTGAGCGTGCTATTGCTCTTATGAAAAAACTCTATAACCCCTTTGTACGTTCAGGGAATCCTATTTTGATAATGGATGAGCGGTCGGCAGAGCTTACTAAATATGCCGCCAATTCTTTTCTAGCCACCAAGATTACCTTTATGAATGAAATTGCCAACTATTGCGAACTGGTAGGGGCAGATGTGGATAAAGTACGCGCAGGGATGGGTACAGATTCACGTATTGGAAAACGTTTTCTATTTCCAGGCATAGGATATGGAGGTTCTTGTTTTCCGAAGGATGTAAAAGCACTTCAAAAAGCAGGGAAAGATCAAGACTACGACTTTAAAATACTAAATGCTGTTAATGAAATAAATGATCAACAAAAAACCATCTTATTACCCAAGATGGAATCCTATTTTAACGGGAACATATCTGGAAAAAAGATCGCAGTATGGGGCTTGGCATTTAAACCTGAAACAGACGATATTAGGGAAGCACCCTCTATCTATATGATGAAAGCCTTATTAGAACGCGGAGCTTCACTTTCAGTTTTTGATCCGGAAGCCATGCCAAATATTGAAAAGCATTTTGGAGACGCATTAACCTATGCCAATTCCATGTACGATGTACTTGAAAATGCAGACGCGTTGCTTATTTGTACCGAATGGAGTATTTTCCGAACACCCAATTACAAAAGAATGAGAGAGGTGATGAAAGGACATGTAATCTTTGACGGAAGAAATCTTTATAATGTAGTTGATGTAAAAGCCGAAGAATTTACATACTTTTCCATTGGAAGAAAGGACACTAGTCTATGAAAAAAAGAATACTCATTACAGGAGCAGCAGGATTTTTAGGCTCACATTTGTGCGATCGCTTTATTGCCGAAGGCTATGAGGTCATTGGAATGGACAACCTTATTACTGGTGACCTGAAAAACATAGACCACCTTTTTAAACGAAGTGATTTTGAATTTTACAAACACGATGTTACCAAATTTGTACACGTTCCTGGCTCCGTAGACTATATCCTTCATTTTGCCTCACCCGCTAGTCCCATAGACTATTTAAAGATTCCTATTCAAACTTTGAAAGTAAGCTCCTTGGGCACACACAACTTATTGGGGGTCGCCAAGGAAAAGAAAGCACGTATTTTAATAGCATCTACATCCGAAGTATACGGAGACCCGCTAGTACATCCACAAAACGAAGAGTATTATGGCAATGTTAGCTCTATAGGCCCTAGAGGGGTCTACGATGAGGCCAAAAGATTCCAGGAGTCTATTACCATGGCCTATCATCGATTTCATGGATTAGAGACGCGAATTGCACGCATTTTTAACACCTATGGACCAAGAATGAGACTGAACGACGGAAGAGTTATTCCGGCGTTTATTGGACAGGCCCTAAGAGGTGAGAACCTAACTGTGTTTGGAGATGGGATGCAAACACGATCGTTCTGTTATATTGATGATCAAGTAGAAGGCTTGTATCGCTTGTTGCTTAGTGACTACTCGATGCCTGTTAATATTGGCAACCCAGACGAAATCACTATTTTAGATTTCGCCCAAGAGGTGATAAAGCTTACAGATTCTCATCAAAAAATAACCTTTAAACCACTCCCTAAAGACGACCCATTACAACGCAAACCAGATATCACAAAAGCAAAAGAGATTCTGGGCTGGGAGCCCAAGATTTCTCGACAAGAAGGAATGAAAAAAACATACGAGTACTTTAAGAACCTCACTAAAGAAGAGCTTTTTAAAAGTGAGCATAAAGACTTTTCTAAGCACATCAGGCAATAAAGAATGGTATGATTTTTAAAAGAGGTAGATATTCAGGGTTTTTGAGACCCATTTCATATTCCATTGATCTATTGATCATCCATATTTTGGCGCTTCAATTTTTTGGTCTGGATTTCGCATACCTCAACTATATTGTTTTTGTGACACTAGCATGGGTAGTTCTTTCGTTAAAGTCCAATTTTTATGAGATCTATCGCTTTACTGGAGGCACAAGTATAATGGGACTTATTGGAAAGCAAGGAGTCGTTTTCTTTTTAATTGTTTTTGCCTTTTTTGGATATTATAGTGGTGCCATCGATAGTCCGTGGGTTATTGTAAAATACATCCTTTTGGTAATGGTTCTCATTACCATCTGCAAGTTTACCATTTACTATTTGCTGAAAAAATACCGCCTGTTATTAGGAGGAAACTTGAGACATGTAGTAATCGTTGGGCTTAATCAAAAGACCGACCAACTTCGTAAGTTTTTTATAGACAACCCATCCTATGGTTATAAACTTGAAAAGACCTTTGATATTAGCGGCCCTAATAAAGTGAAGATCGAAGACTGTTTGGATTATATAAACGATAATGATATTGATGAAATTTACTCTTCGGTTGCAGAGATCAACAATCAAGACCTTAGTACCCTGATTGATTTTTGTGACAACAACTTGAAAATTCTCAAGTTTTTACCCGATAACAAAGAGATTTATACCAAAAAACTTGACTTTACGTATTATGGATTCTTGCCCATTTTGGCCTTGCGCAAGATACCCATGGAAGAACCCTTTAATAAGTTCATTAAGCGTAGTTTTGACATTCTACTCTCTCTTTTTGTAATTGTTGGATTGCTGTCGTGGTTAACCCCTTTATTAGGAATCATTATTAAGTTAGAGTCCAAAGGCCCTGTCTTTTTTAAGCAGAAACGAAACGGACTTGATTATCAAGAGTTCTATTGCTATAAGTTTCGATCTATGACACCAAGTCCCTTGGCTCACCTATTCCAGGCAACCCGTGAAGACGAACGCGTTACAAGGATAGGAAGAATCATCCGTAAAACGAGTATTGACGAACTTCCTCAGTTCATCAATGTGTTGAAAGGAGAAATGTCCGTAGTAGGTCCTAGGCCGCATATGGTAAGTCATACGCACATGTATGCAGAACGAATTGACAAATTCATGGTGCGCCATTTTATCAAACCAGGGATTACGGGGCTTGCCCAAGTGAGTGGATACCGAGGAGAAGTAGAAAGTGATTCGGATATCATTAACAGGGTAAAATATGACATATTTTACCTAGAAAACTGGTCCCTTCTGTTGGATTTAAAAATTGTATTTCAAACTATTTATAATGCGCTCAGGGGAGAAGAGAAAGCGTATTAAAGTGCCTCCAACTTTTTGTAAAACGATGAGAACTGTCGCTCAAAATTAAAGTGTTCAAGCGCCTGTTGCTGAACGTCTTTTCTAGGATATGCCACTAGACTTTCTTCGGAAAGCACATCCATAAATTTTTGTAGTAGTTGAGTGTTTGAAACAGGAATACTCCAACCCAGAGAATACCTGGTTACGATATCCTCTCCTTCGCCTCCTGCAAAATAGAGAACAGGAAGTCCCAAACGGGTATATTCAAATATTTTGGAGGGTACCGAACCATAGATTCGGTTTACCAAAGGAATAAAAACAACATCATAGTCTAGCAGTTCTTTGTGAAGCAACTCACGTGCGATCTCTCCATGATATTCAATGTTCTTTTTGTCCAATGCCGAAATAAGAGCCGCTTCAGGACCAGACCCGTATATATGCAGGGATATGTTATCTGGAAGTTCAATGCTCTGGCAAATATGATACAGGCCTTGCGCAACACCCAACAAACCAGCATAGACAATTCTAATTTCCCCCGAAAAAGACTTTGTATGAAGGATAGGAGGCTCAAACTGGGGATAATTTCGGTACAGAGAGAGTTCTTTTTTAATACCTATCTCGGTAATATGGTCTAATATCTCGTTGGATTGCCCTAGGATGAGGTGCGCTTTTTTATAGCAAAATCGCTCCATCTTTTCGAGAAGTGAGTAGTACATTCCTTTTTGTAACAATCCCATCTCCAAGCCAGCCAAAGGCCACAGGTCTGAGACATTTACAATTATTTTTTTTCTGAAAAGCCAACCAAAAAAAACAGCTGTGAAACCAACAAATACAGGAGAATACTGCACAATGACCTTTTTTGGCGTCTTCTTAAAGATGAAAAATAGTGCTAGGCTCCATGCAAAGGACACCATAGAAATCAAACGAATCAATTTATTGCCTGAGTTACTGGGCCATAACCAAAGCCGATGTACCTTAAGGGATTCGGAACGGGTTTTGGAATACAATTTTCCACGATATTCAGAAAAGACGGAACCCGTAGGATAATTTGGCAATGGACAAACCACATGAACCTTCATGCCCTTTTCCGCCAACCCTTGCGCCATAGCGTACATTCTATTGGAGGCTGCACCTTTTTCGGGAGGAAAATAGTTGGTGACTACCAGAACATCGTTAGTGGTCATATAGCTTCAGGATATTTTCAATAATACGTTGTGAAGCCTTACCATCCCATAACGGAATAGGGTGCGACTGCTGCCAATTGTTGGTGTCTAATTTTTCGAAGGCCGCATCAATTTTTGAATAGTCATTTCCCACAAGCACATTGGTGCCCAAAGAGCAGGTTTCAGGACGTTCTGTAGAATCACGAAAGGTGAGACAAGGAACGTTTAACACAGACGCTTCTTCAGTGATGCCCCCCGAATCAGTAAGTATCGCCTTGGCATACTTTACCAAGTATATAAAGGCCAAATACCCCTGTGGATCTACATAATGTAACTTATCAAAGCTAAGGTTGGCATCGTTCAGAATAGCACGTGTTCGTGGATGCACAGGAAATACAATAGGTTTCCCATTGGCCTTTTTTACAATGTAACGCAACAGCTCGGAAATGTCATCCAGGGAGTCAACATTAGATGGTCGGTGAAGTGTTAACACAAAATATGAACCATTCGAAAGGGAGAGATCATCCCAAAAAGAAGGCTTTCGTATTCTAGAAAGATTCGCTAAAAGAGTGTCTATCATCACATTTCCGACAAAGAAAACACGTGCTTTTGGTACGCCAATACTTTCCAAGTATTCGGTTGCTTTTTCAGAAGTGGTAAAGAAATAATCGGTGATGCTATCCGTAACGATTCTATTAATTTCTTCGGGCATTTTCATATCTCCAGAACGTATACCAGCCTCTACATGAGTCACCGCAATATGTGCTTTTTTAGCGACAATAGTGCACGCCATAGTAGACGTGACATCACCTACGACCAACACAAGGTCACAAGGGTTTTCTGACAGCTCTTTTTCAAAGGCAATCATTATAGCACCTGTCTGCGCTGCTTGTGTGCCACTTTTTACGTCCAAATTATCATGAGGATGAGGGATGTTGAGTTCTTCAAAAAAAGTGTCGCTTAAGTTTTTATCATAGTGTTGTCCTGTATGAATCAACCGATACGAAATAGCGGCACCTTGTTGTTGCCGTTTTTCAATTTCATGGATAATAGGAGCTATCTTCATGAAATTGGGACGAGCACCGGCAACTAATGTGATTTTCATAATAGGATATGATACAATGGTATTTCAAAAATAAGAAATAAAAGGACTATGGTTGTAGCAAATTACTAAACTGTTTTAATTTACCACGCTTGCTGCGATCCAAAACTTCGACACGGGTGAAAACAAGAGTTAGATTGCTTTCCAGGTAGGTAAATAACGCTTTTTGCATAAGCTGTATTTCAGACGCGGTTAACTCCTTTTCAGAAACATAAATAATATTGAAAGTATCTAAAGCAGTCTGTTCAATAACAAACTCCTTTACGTTACCATCATCTTCAATAATACTTTTGGTCACATAGTAAAACGTAAGTCCTGGCACTGCTTTTCCGCCGGGAAGTTGTGCCACGTCATTGGTGCGCCCTATGAGTGTTTCTAAGATGGGTTTTTTGAGCGTACTATGGATGGCAAAAACACCAGTATCGCCTATGTCGTATCTAATTAAAGGATGCGCTTTGTTGTATAAAGAAGTAATTACCACCCTTCCTTCTTGGCCATAGGGAACGGGCTGATCTTTTTCATCTAGAATTTCAACATATAAAGTCTCGCTGTTTACCACAAACTCATCTTTGGGATTTGTAAAGGCAATAAGATCTAATTCTGAAGCGCCATATTCATTGACAATTGGTACGCCCAAGGCTCTTTGCATTAGTTTTTTATCATTGTCAAACAGCATTTCGCTAGTCACTAGGCAATATCTAAGCGAGGGACAAATGTTTTTTAATACAATTCCTTTGGCATCTAAGAATTTGGCAAAAAGGACAATGGAGCTGGTATACCCGTTGATATGATCAAATTTTTTTCTTCGGAAAACCGTTAAAAACGTTTCCATCTTTGCGTCAGAAAGATCGAAAATCGAAAATCGATACCGAGAACTAAACCGATCTTTCAGCCGCTCTTTTTGATATCCGAAAAAATCTAGAGGGATGCCATAAAACCGAGCTTGTAAAGAGGTGTTGAAACTAATTTGATACCAGCCAAACCGATCGTAAATCTCTGCCCAAGTAAGGGCATGACAGAATTTATCTTTGGCGAAAATAAAGGGGTGCCCACTGGACCCAGAGGTTTTGTTTATATAAACTGTTTTAGTTGTATATCCCTTAGACAAACGCTCGGCTAACGGTTTTTGAAGGTCACTTTTTTGCATTACGGGAATGGTATTCCATTTAGATACATCCCTATCCCCAATAAAATTTTGGTAGTGGGGGTTATGATTTACATGATGTGCTACAATGTCCTGGCGCTGTTGGTACACGTAATCTTGATATTGTGCTTCAGGAATCTCTTGAATTTCCCGCAAACGCTCCTGGGCTTCCTTAATGGGAAAACCGTTTAAACGCAACATGAGGCCAAACAAATTCAATTCAAAAAAAATTAGGGGGTCAATTTACAAACAATTATTTTTGAACCCGAAAGTAAACCCTTCTATAATGAATATTCTAATCTTAGGTTCCGGAGGTAGGGAACATACATTTGCCTATAAAATAGCACAGAGTGAACGCTGTAAAAACGTATATGTAGCTCCCGGTAATGCGGGAACAGCGGCTATTGCCACAAATTTACCAATTGCTGTTACAGATTTTGAGGCCATAGCAAACAGTGTTGATGAACATGAGATTGATATGGTAGTGGTTGGCCCCGAAGATCCCCTAGTACAGGGAATTACAGATTACTTTGGTCGCACAAAAGGGCTACAAGAGGTAATGATTGTTGGACCATCGGCAGCAGGGGCGCTTTTAGAAGGAAGTAAAGAACGAGCCAAGGAGTTTATGATGCAACATAATATTCCAACGGCAGCCTACCAGAGTTTTACCAAAGAATCATTGGAAGCGGGTAAGGCGTTTTTGGAAACCCTACAACCTCCATATGTGCTAAAAGCAGATGGATTGGCGGCGGGAAAAGGAGTGCTCATTATTAAAGACCTTGCCGAAGCACAACAAGAACTTGAAAACATGCTTGCCAATAGTAAATTTGGAGCAGCCAGTGAAAAAGTGGTTGTTGAAGAATTCTTGGATGGAATAGAACTGAGTGTTTTTGTCCTAACAGATGGGAAAAATTATAAAATTCTGCCTACGGCCAAAGATTACAAGCGCATTGGAGAAGGAGATACTGGTTTGAATACAGGTGGTATGGGTGCCATTTCTCCAGTTCCTTTTGCCACAGAACAATTGATGCAGACTATTGAAGAAACGATAGTAAAACCAACCGTAAACGGGCTTGCCGAAGAGAACATAGACTATAAGGGATTTGTTTTTATTGGCCTAATTCAAGTTAAGGGAGAACCATTCGTTATTGAATATAATGTGCGTATGGGTGACCCTGAGACCGAGGTAGTGCTCCCAAGAATCAAGACGGATCTTGTCACTTTATTAGAGGCCACCTGCCTTCAGAAATTGGAAACCATTTCTTTGGAAATAGATGATCGAGCAGCCACCACAGTGATGGTTGTATCTGGCGGGTATCCCGAGGCGTATGAAAAAGGAAAACCGATTAGCGGCATCGAAACGATTGAAGATGCTATTGTATTTCATGCGGGGACGTCCATCAAAGAGGGGCAAGTTGTAACAAATGGAGGGCGTGTGATTGCAATTACATCTCTAGACGATGATTTCAGAATGGCGCTAAAAAAATCGTATCAGAACATAGAAAAACTACATTTTGATACGATGTATTATCGTACAGATATTGGATTTGATCTATCCTAAATAAGAGTGGGATGTAGAAGAGCGGTCTTCTTCACCATTGTCATTAAAGATTTTAAGTTGCTTCATCCAGTAAAGGAAGGCTACAAAACCCGTGATTAAGAACAACCACGAAATCATATTTGCGCTCCACCAACTTGTTAATTCCGTCTCTCTCAGCCAGTTGTAAGGAGCAAATGCTACACTTTCAAAAAAGGACTGAATTCCTTCAAAAATACCTTTCCAAGACATATCTTTATATTTATATCGCAAAAATATAAATAAAGGTGCATGCTTACAAGCTTTTTTGGTAAATCTAGTCCTATAAATTATTTACTGACGGCTTTAGTTATTGCGGGTGCTTACATTTTTGTTGTAATTCCAGCCGCTCCCGAGGCAATTACGCTGCGCTGGGGGCTCGAACATTTGTTAGATCTTATTGTTTTGGTCTTTTCCATATTATTATTGGATTTTATCATTAGAAAGAACGGACTGACCCTTTCTAATAACTACGGAATCTTCCTTTTTGGCTGTTTTTTATTGTGTATTTCAAGTGTCTTTATAGATCAAAACATAGTAATCGCAAACCTCTTTATTATGTTGGCATTGCGAAGGATGTTGAGTTTGAGATCAGGGAAGAAGTTTCAGAAAAAAGTGTTAGATGCGGCTCTTTGGATTGGGGTAGCCACTTTCTTTTATTTCTGGAGCTTTCTCCTATTGCCCGTTTTGTTTTTTGCAATCCTGCAGCAGGATAATTTTAAGAGGAAGCATTTATTTATCCCTATAATAGGGTTGCTGGCTGTAGGAGTATTGGCCACAAGCTTCTTTATACTATCAAACGACACCCTGCTGTGGTTCTCGGACTGGATGGAGCCACCGGGGTTTAATTTCGCGCCCTACAACGAACTTACGTTACTTCTCCCAGTAACCTTGATTACAACCCTTTTGTTATGGACGGGGATTGCAAGGTTTATGCGAATATCCAAACTGGCTAAAAAGGCCAGGCCAGGCTATTATCTATTGCTCCTTATACTTATATCTACCGTGGCGATGGCTTTGGTAAGCCCGTTAAAAACTGGAGCCGAACTGTTATTTCTTATCACTCCACTATCTATAGTTGTTGCCAATTATATTGAACATTTGGAAGAGTTTTGGTTCAAAGAATTGCTCTTATGGGGGCTGCTAATAACACCCGTAGTATTGCTTTTTGTTTAAAACAATAATAGCTAGGATTTAGAACGAAAAGACAGATATGGGTTGGCGTGTTACTTTCGTAAAATATAATACCTTTGCACCCAGATACTAGAGCGTATACCCTAACAATATTTTTGAAAAACGAAAGCTATGTTTACTGATAAAGCCAATGCACTATTTCAGGATGTAATTAAAAAATACCACCTTATTGATCGTGTGGACCAACCCTTTGAAAACCCATATGATAAAAATGAGCATCTCATTGAACATCTATTGTATAGAAAATGTTGGATCGATACAGTGCAATGGCATTACGAAGACATTATTAGAGATCCGAATATAGACCCCGTAGCGGCCCTCGAATTGAAACGAAAGATTGACGCTTCCAATCAAGATCGAACCGATATGGTAGAATACATCGATAGTTATTTTCTAGAGAAGTACAAAGACATAACGGTTGTGGATAATGCTACTATCAATACCGAAAGCCCTGCTTGGGGAATTGATCGTCTTTCCATATTGGCGCTTAAAGTGTATCATATGAATGAAGAAGCTACTCGTCAAGATGCTTCTCAGAATCATCGTGATGCTTGCCAAACCAAACTCAATATATTATTAGAACAACGCGTAGATTTAAGCACTGCTATTGGACAATTGCTACAGGATATTTCTGAAGGAACAAAATACATGAAGGTGTATAAGCAGATGAAAATGTACAATGACGATGAGCTAAACCCCGTTCTAAGAGGGGAAAAATAAAATTTGAACCCTTTTTGGGTCGCCCTCTATTCATGACAAAACCCACTCACATACTTGTACTTCGGCTTTCCGCCTTGGGAGATGTTACTATGGTGGTTCCCGTCCTTAGAGTAGTTACACAAACCTATCCAGAACTTACCCTCACGGTCGTTTCTCGACCAACGTACAAGCCTATTTTTGAAGGCCTTCCCAACATTAATTTTATAGAAGCCGATGTGTATGGGAAACACAAAGGGCTCGGACTCCTTGGCTTAGCCAGAGCAGGGAAGAAAGCAGGAGCGAATGCAGTCGCCGACCTCCACAATGTTATACGTTCTAAGATTATAACCGGGTATTTATCGACCATGGGATTGAAAACGGCCACCATAGATAAGGGAAGGGCTGAGAAAAAAGCGTTGACTCAGGCATCCAACAAAAAATTTGAACCCCTAAAAACAACCCATCAGCGCTATGCCGATGTTTTTGCCTCCTTGGGATATCCCATTGACCTAAAACAGCACATATTTCCAGAGCGAAAAGAACTTACACCGGCCTTGACAGCCGTTATTGGGAAGCATTTTAAAAAGATTATTGGTGTGGCGCCTTTTGCCGCATTTTCGGGAAAGATGTACCCCATGGATCTGATGAAAAAAGTGATTGCGACCTTATCTACAGAAGGAGCCTATCAAGTGATACTGTTTGGAGGTGGCGAGAAAGAAAAAAAGGAGCTTGACGCCTTACAAGATAGCCATGAAAATGTGATAAGCATGGCGGGGCGCTTTTCATTAAAAGAAGAACTCGCTCTTATCTCCAACCTAGACGTCATGCTCTCTATGGATAGCGGGAATGGGCATTTAGCCGCACTCTATGGAGTCCCAACGGTCACCCTTTGGGGCGTTACTCATCCCTATGCTGGGTTTGCCCCCTTTGGTCAACCTCAAGCAAACAGCTTGTGTGCAGATCGCGAACAATACCCATTAATACCAACCTCGGTGTATGGGAATAAACAGCTTCAAGGATATGAGAAAGCGATGCATTCCATTTCCCCAGAAAGCATAGTAGCAAAGGTAAAAGACGCGATAAATTTTCAGTAAAAGACACGATTGGATTTACACATGATCATAATCTACCACCAATTTGGGTGTGGTAGGATGTGCCTGACAGGTAAGCACTAGGCCTTCCGCGATTTCACTATCTGTTAGAATTTGATTTTTACGCATTTCGGCTTTGAAATATCTTCTTATAGGCTTTTTCAATTTCATCAACCCCTTTAGGGTTTCCTACTTCCATATAATCGCTAGCTATATAGGACTTAGCCCTTATCCAATATGTTGTAAAGATATTTAGTAGAGTCTTTAGGTCTGTAGGTTCTGTTACTTCAATTGGGGTCACAGTTCTTTTTAACAGTCTGCTGGTATAATAAAACCCTCTTGTTAACTCGATATTTTTTATTATACCGGTTTCTTTTTCGGACTTTTTTGCAAATAGCACCAGGTGCTGATTATGCAGCCACCAAGGTAGAGAAAGTATCTTTTCTGAAATGAAGTGATATTCGTCATTACTAATTTCAAATGGATAATATGGTTCTAAATCAGAAGATGATACAATAACTTCACATTTCTTATTCTTTAATAATTCTTTATTTTGATCTTTGAATAAAAACCTCCCATGTTCTGAAATAGTAAGCAAAATATCCCATTCTTGTTCCATCTCGATGAATTTTCTAAAACGATACCCCCAATCAAGATCAGTACGAATAATATTTTCTGGGATAATATGATCGAAAGTATTGGTGTAAATTATGCTCTCATCATATTTTACGTTAAGCAAGTTCCTATTTTTAATTCCCTGAAACAACCGACCAATAATTTCATCTCTTTTTTCTCTAAGCCTAATAAGTGTATCGTTGTTATTTTCAAGCTCTTTACTAAATATTTTATAAAGAGAATCGTATAATGCGATACAAAGGTCTTCTGATTTACTAAAAAACTCACGTTTGTTAAAAGTCAAAGTGTCTCTTACATATTCTTTATACCCGCTTAATCCCATAGACTCTAATAAAGCCGAAAGGGTTTCACGACCATTGGCGAGCTTATAAAGTCTGTAATACTTATACACTCTACTTTCTCTGATCAGAGTCCAATTTATCATTCCGTCTGACTCTAAGATTAGTATAATTATTTCGGCATATACTCGATGTAAGAAATATTTTTTTTCCTCGGGATAACCATTTAATTTCTTTTTTTTGTGTCCGAAAAGCAAACTAATAAACTCATGTCTATATATAGATTTTGGTTTGTATTTATGTTCATAAAGGCTCGTTGTCTCTTGCCAAAGTTTTTTGAATTGAGTGCTTATATCATTATCCTGTGTTGACTGAAAATACTTTATCGATAATTTTTTACCGATGTCCTGTTTTAATGAGTCTTCGTATACTTCACGGGACATGTTGTCAAAAATATAGGCTTCAATTTTGTCATCATATAACTCCTGAGTTTCCTGAATAATTTGGTTTAATTCAAAACTCCGCATCCCAAAACCAACAACTATGAGATTAATTTTGAATTTAGGGTTTTGCTCTCGATCCACTCCCTTGAACAAATTGGTAAGCAAATCTTTAATTTCTTTAGAAATATTGAAATAAGATTCTCTAGTAAACCTCAAAGTGCTAGGGTGACTAATTGTGCCATGTGGTTTTATATAAAGAGGATACATTAACCCAGATTTATTCACATGCAATAGATCATCTGTGTAGGACCTAGGGCAATGCCCATCAGAATATATTGTTGGAAATTTGGAATGCTTCAGTTCTTCTTCAATTACATTGTCAAGTATTTCGTCAAAATTATAATTTACAATGGCATCTATAAATCGATGTTTTAACATATGCCCTACGATTTCATAAAACAGGCTTACCTCATATTTCTTGTTATAAGCACTCTTAATTTCCATTAATACATCGTCGGGAAAGAATTTTCCCATTGCAAGTAATTTCGTTTCAAAATCTTGAGGGTCTAATTTATAAACTTGTGATAGTTTCTTAAGTTCTCGGCTAACAAGCGTAGAAAAAACATCTTTATATTTGGTTTGCAGCGAAGTAAAGATATCATCCGATGCTTTTTTTGCCAAAGGTATTTTCTCTGAAGTAGCGCTAGAAGCTCCAGCGCCAATAATAAGAATATACCTAGAATCCTTCCGAAATTTGGATAGATCGACGGCCTTAGATTTATCGAAAACCTTAGAGATGTCAGAATCTTCAAAATTAACAATAGAATTAGTAATTTGATTAATGGCTAGTTTTCTAGATAGTTCCCCAAAACTATTTGATTCCATAGGCAGTCAAAAATGATTTAACTAATATTTTAGAGCGACGGGGAGAGGATACAAAGAACCAAATTTATTGTGAACTTACCAAATAGTTATAATTGCCTGATATATAATTAACAAGTTGGGAATGAGAATACAAGAAATTACATTCTAATGACTAATGTAGACCTCAAGGATATGAGAAAGCGATGCATTCCATTTCCCCAGAAAGCATAGTAGCAAAGGTAAAAGACGCGATAAATTTTCAGTAAAAGACACGATTGGATTTACACATCATCATAATCTACCACCAATTTGGGTGTGGTAGGATGTGCCTGACAAGTAAGCACTAAGCCCTCCGCGATTTCACCATCTGTTAGAATTTGATTTTTACGCATTTCGGCTTTGCCCTCCACAATACGAGCAATGCATGTGCTGCAAATACCACCTTGACAAGAATAGGGCGTATCTAAACCTTGCTTCAGTGCTGCTTCTAAGACTGACTGTGTTTGTGGCATCACAAAAGAGGTGGTTTCATCATCTACAGTAAGGGTAATGGAGGTATTTCCATCGTGTGCTTCGGTAATTTCGCCTTCATCAGAGGACGTAAACAGTTCAAAAAGAATTTCTTCAGCAGGAACACCAGAATCTGTAAGCGTACTCGAAACCGTTTCTATCATTTCTTCTGGTCCACACAAAAAGTAGGTGTTGAAAGCGGTTTCCTTGTATTTGTTTTTAAGAAAATAGTTCGCCATAGACCGATCTATGCGGCCAAACATAGTTTCAGCTTCCTCCTCACGACTATAGACAAATTCAACAACGCATCGAGAACCATAGGTGCTTTGAAGGGCGATCAGATCATTATAGAACATGGTTTCGTTGAGCGATCGGTTACCATACACCAGCAAAAAGGTGCTTTGGGGTTCTTCTTCTAGTACTGCGGTTATGATAGACAAAACAGGCGTAATACCACTACCCGCAGCAAAGGCCACATAGTTTTTTGCTGTTTGAGCCGAGGGCTGTACCACAAATTTTCCTTCGGGAGACATTACCTCCAAGGAATCCCCTTGTTTAAGCACATCATTGGCGTAGGTCGAAAATACGCCTCCATCAATCTTTTTTACGGCAACCTGCAATTTTCCACTTTGAGGGCTGCTACAAATTGAATACGACCGGCGAATCTCACCGCTTTCTGTTTTGTGTTTGAACGTAACATATTGACCTGCCGTAAAGCGGAAGGTGTCAATAAGGTCTTCAGGAATATCAAAAAGTAAAGAGACCGAAGTTGGGGTCTCCTTTTTTAAAGCTGAAACACGAAGCGTATGGAATTCGCTCATAGGGCAAAAAATTTTCAGCAAAAATAGTAAAACTCTTAGTTTCCCGACCTGACTTTTAAGCTAATTAAAATGATAAAGTTTTATTAATACGATGTCAAATGGCCAGTTTTGAGCCAAAACATTTTGCAATAAACCTGAGGTTTTAACGTAGCTGCCCTCGTATTTTTTAACATAAACCCATCGCAGATATTAAAAAGAAACGTATTTTTACCGTTCTGTTATCGGATTACATACTAAAAGCGAAGCTTTTAAGTTACATATCATATAAACAAAACGTATTTTGAAAGGCATACAAAAAATTACCATTCTCTTATTGGCGATTTTGGTTTTAGCGGCTTGTTCACGTAAGAAGAGCACCTTCATGACCAGAAATGTACACGCTGTAACTGCAGAGTATAATATTTTATATAACGGAGGCTTGGCCTTTGATCAGGGAAAAGATGTATTATCACAAACGTTTCGTGATAATTTTTGGGAAATCCTACCCGTAGAACGCATTGACCTACCCGAAGATGCTCCCTTACCAGGAGACACCAAAGACCCTAGTTTTAATAGGGCTGAAGAAAAGGCAGCTAAGGCCATTCAGAAACATTCCATTTACCTAAACGGAAAGGAACACAATCCGCAAATTGATGAAGCGTATATAATGCTCGGAAAAGCGCGCTACTATGATAGCCGCTTTATACCAGCGCTGGATGCCTTTAATTTTATTCTGAATAAATACCCAACCAGTAACAGTATCAACAAAGCGAAGGTTTGGAAAGCGAAGTCTAACATTCGACTTAACAACGAAGATGTTGCCCTTGAGAACCTTCAAGAAATGTTGGATGAAGAGGATTTAGAAGACGAAGAGCTTGCGGATGCTTCAGCTATTATGGCACAGGCATTTATCAATTTAGATTCTATTGCCGAAGCATTGCCACATATTAAAATGGCCACCGAATATGTAAGAGACAATGAACTCAAAGGGCGTTATGCTTACATAAAAGGACAGATCTACAACAGACTGGGGTATAAGGATAGTGCTAATTTGGCTTTTGACGAGGTGATTGAATTGAATAGAAAATCGCCTAGGGTATATATGATCAATGCTTATATCGCGAAAGCCCAAAATTTCGACTATGAGAGTGAAGATCGTATTGCCTTTTTAGAGTTGCTTCGCGATTTGGAAGAAGACCGTGAGAATCGCCCCTTCCTTGACAAAATATACAATCAAATTGGAGAATATTATCGCAATAGCGATAGTATAGATACATCCGTCACCTACTACAATAAGTCTATTAAGGCCTTTAACGAAGACAATGTGCTTCAGTCTGTGAACTATCAGACCTTGGCCGAAATTAATTTTGATAGAGCGTTGTATAAGGTGGCTGGAAATTATTACGATAGCACCTTGACACATTTGGTTGAAAATAGCCGTCAATGGAGACGTATAACGAAAAAACGCGAAAACCTAGATGATGTTATTAAGTACGAAGACATAGCAATACTTCATGATAGTATCTTACGATTTGCGGCCATGAGCGAAGGAGAACAACGCGCTTACTTTACTGAATATACACGAAAGCTGAAAGAAAAAGCAGTGGCTGATTCTATTGCTAATATCAAGGCGCAAGAAGAAGAATTTGCAAACAACGAATTCTACAAAAAGAACAAAGGCGATGGAAATGATAACAAGGGTGGTAAGTTCTATTTCTATAACAACACGACCATAGCGTACGGAGCTCAAGAGTTTAAGAGAATCTGGGGGAACCGAAAGTTGGAAGACAACTGGAGACTTTCAAGTAAGAAATCTTCTGGACTCACAAGTTTGTCTGAAGTTGTAGAAGGGAAAAAAGAAATTCCAGATGACAAAAAGTTTGATCCTGAAACCTACCTTTCTCGTATTCCAAAAGATCAAGCAGTAATCGATAGTTTGACTAAAGATCGCGACTTTGCGTATTATCAATTGGGATTGATTTACAAAGAAAAGTTTAGAGAATATGGCCTGGCTGTCAATAGGCTAGAGAAGTTGTTGAGTTATGGTCCCGAAGAGCGATTGATACTTCCGGCCAAATACAATTTGCACAAGATCTATGTTCAAATGGAGAATATAGCCCAGGCAGACAAATACAAGAATGACATTATCAGTAATTATCCCGATTCCAGATACGCAGAGATCTTAAGAAACCCACAGGCAATTCTGGCAACAGACGAATCCAGCCCAGAGTTTAAGTACACACAACTGTATCGCGTTTTTGAAGCCCAGCGCTATCAAGAAGTAATTGACACTTGTGATGAGTATATTACTCTCTATAATGGAAACGAAATAATGCCAAAATTGGAATTATTGAAGGCAACCGCTTTGGCGCGACAAGACGGATTTGAAGCCTATAAAAAAGCACTTAATTTTATATCACTTAACTACCCCAACTCAGACGAAGGCAAGGAAGCTCAAGAAATATATGCGACAGTATTACCAGGACTTTCTAAGAAAGACTTTGTAGATGAAGAAGGAAGTAAAAAATGGAAAGTGGTGTATATGTTTACAGCAGAAGAACGAGAAGCGGCCGAAGAATTAGAAGCCAAGTTGGCGGATGCTGTGGAATGGTTTAGATACACCAATATGTCTACCTCGGTAGATTATTATGATCCTAATACCTTTCTGGTAATTATCCATGGACTGAACACGCGATTGGGCGGCCGAGGATTTGCCGAAGTGCTGGAAGAGCACAAAAAATACAAGGTTAAGAAATCGTATTTTGAAATTTCAACAGAAAACTACAAAACCGTTCAGATTCATAAAAACCTAAATGAATACTTGAACACCCAAGCCGTAGTCCCTGAAAAAAGTAATCCCCAAAAATAAGCTATATGTTTTCAGACAAGAAAGAAAGAACGGGCGTTGAACCGGGCACAGGACAGAATCGTATTAATGAAGGAACCAAACTTAAAGGCGACATCCATTCCAAAGGATTTTTTAGAATAGACGGAACCATTGAAGGAAATGTAAATACACCCTCCAAAGTAGTTTTAGGAAAAAGCGGTGTTATTGTAGGGACACTCACCTGTGAGAATGCAGATATTGAAGGCACCTTTGAAGGCAATCTTAATGTTACAGGCACATTAACACTTAGAGCTACGGCACATATTGAAGGAGACGTTATAGTAGGAAAGCTGGCCGTAGAACCAGGAGCAACATTTAACGCTTCTTGCGCTATGAAAGGATCCCTAAAGAGCAAGCAACCTGAAACAGGGGCATTACCAAGCCCTTCAGAAGTTGATGCAAAGAAATTACAAAACCATCCTTTTGACAGAACGCAAAGAGCCCAAAAAGCGAAAACAACGCAACCCAGTTAATACGTATGCCCGATTTTCGGGAATTGCGTTTCAAATGATCGTCATTATTGGCTTGGGAACGTTTGGAGGCGTCAAATTGGATGAAGCATACCCCAATACATATTCATTAGGAACCATAATTTGCAGTATGTTATCTGTAGGAATTGCTATGTGGTATGTGATTAGACAAGTAAAGAAAAACTCCAACACCTAAATTAGAAAAGGATGAAGCAACTTGCAACCTTCGGCCTTAAGCTTATAGCTTATTCAGGAATCTTATGGGCGGTCCACTATTATATTTTATTCAACTTTTTCCCAGACACCCAGCTTTACTTTCCGCTATGGACCATATATGTATTCAACACGGTGTTAGTCTTCATCGTCTACGCTGTAATAAATCAAAAAGTGTCAAAGGGGAGTGAAAAAGCCTTTCAGATTTTTCTGATACTCACCATGATAAAGATGGTTTTGGCTATTGTTTTTTTACTACCCGTCTTTACGGGCAAAGTGGACAATATGAAGCTAGAAGTTTTTAATTTTTTCATCCCGTACTTTTTCTTTTTGGGCTTCGAAATTTTCGCCTTGAATAAATTCTTTCAAAACCTAGAAACAAAGTAGCATAAGGTTTGTCAATTCATTTAATGTTAGTACATTTGCACCAAATTTCAGGAACGCAAAAACATTGTATTGGAAACAACAAAATTTGACCTTACGAAGCGCCTCATTTTAGGACTGTTTTTTGTCTTATCAATAAGCACCTCTTTTGCAGCTGTAAAAGACGATGATAAGAGTTCGGATGGTGAAGAAGCTTTTGACACCAAAGAACTTATTTTTCATCATATCACAGACAGCCACAGTTTTCATATTGCAGGTGATAGTGCACTCCCTCTTCCTGTAATATTATGGACGGATAACGGCTTAGTAACCTTCATGTCTAGTGAGTTTCATCATGATATAGAAGGAAAAACCATTGTTCAAAAAAAGGGAATGAGTTTCGTGAATCTTCACGAGAAAATTTACCAATTGGATACAGGAGCAACTGCGGTTGCTTTTGATGGTGAACACCACCCTACAAATGCGAAAAGGCCTACCGATCTTTCGATTACAAAAAATGTGTTCTCTATGTTCCTCTCGTTGGCCATTATCCTGCTTATTTTTCTAGCCAGCGCAAGATCGTACAAGAAATCAAAAAACAACATGCCCTCTGGTATTGGAAAATTCATGGAACCCATCATCTTATTTATACGTGATGAGGTGGCTGTTCCTAATATTGGAGAGAAACATTATTTAAGGTATATGCCTTTTCTACTGACACTATTTTTCTTTATATGGATTAATAATGTTATTGGATTAATTCCGATTTTCCCATTTAGTAGTAACTTGAGTGGTAATATTGCCTTTACGTTGACCTTGGCAGTAATCACTTTTATAATCACATTGTTTAGTAGTAAAAAATACTATTGGAAGCACATGTTATGGATGCCTGGTTTGCCAGTGCCTATGAAGTTGTTTTTAGCTCCTATAGAGTTTTTGGGGATGTTTATCAAGCCCATTGCACTAACAATACGTTTGTTCGCCAATATTACGGCGGGACATATTATTGTACTCAGCTTAATTTCATTAACCTTTATTTTCAAAAACTACGTGGTCGGTGCTGGCTCTGTAGTATTTGTTGTCTTTATTAGTGTTATTGAAGTTTTAGTGGTTGCAATACAAGCCTACATTTTTACCATGCTTTCAGCATTGTATTTTGGACAGGCCTTAGAAGAAGAACATTAATTAATTTTTAAATATTTGAAACTATGAGTTTAGCATTAGTACAAGCAGCAACAGAAGTCGTAGCAACAAACTATGGTCCTATCGCAGCTATTGGAGCTGGGTTAGCTGCCATTGGTGGTGGTATCGGTGTTGGTAAAATTGGTGGTGCGGCTATGGAAGCCATGGCGCGTCAACCAGAGATGCAAGGTAAATTGCAAGGTTCAGCAATCGTATTGATCGCCTTTATTGAGGCGGTTGCACTTTTTGGTGTGGTTGTATCATTCCTTGTTGCATCATAAACTACAAAACAAAGGTGCGACGGTTGGTCGCACCTAGTTTTTTTATTTTGATTAATTAAATAAAACAATACTATGGAATTAATTACTCCAGAATTTGGACTTATTTTTTGGACAGGAATTTCCTTCTTGATCTTACTTTTTCTTTTAAGAAGGTTTGCTTGGAAGCCAATTTTAGGCGCTGTTAACACGCGTGAGCAATCTATCCTAGATGCGCTAGAGTCTGCAGAAGCAGCCAAAAGAGAAATGGAAAACCTTACCGCAGATAACGAACGTATCCTTCAGGAAGCACGTTTGGAAAGAGAAACCATGCTAAAAGAGGCTCGCGAGATGAAGGTTAAGATGATTGCTGATGCAAAAGAAGAAGCCCAAACAACTGCCAATAAAATGATTGAGCAGGCGCAAGTCGCTATTGAAAGTGAAAAGAAATCGGCGGTAGCAGAACTAAAGAATCAAGTTGCTTCTTTATCTGTAGAGATTGCCGAGAAAGTGGTTAAAAGTGAACTTTCGGACAAAGACAAGCAATTGAAGTTGGTCTCCGATATGTTGGGTGACGCCACCTTAAACTAAGAAACAATGAGTAGAAGCAAAGCAGCCATTCGATACGCAAAAGCGGTCATGCAACAAGCCAGCGAAACCAATTCGGTAGACACGGTTTTTGGTGACATGAAATCTGTTGATGCAACTATTGATGCAAGTAAAGAATTAAGAGCAGTGCTTAAGAGCCCAGTTATCAAAGCAAATGATAAGAAAGAAGCTTTGTTAAAGATTTTTAACGGGCAATCTAGTATTACTGCCGACCTTATTAATGTGTTGGTCGCAAATGGTAGAACAGATATATTGGGTGATGTAGCAAAAAGATATGTAGCGCTGTATAATGAAACGAAAGGCGTAAAAGTGGTAAAAGTAACTACAGCAGTGCCTTTAACTTCAGAAATAGAAGCGCAAGTGCTTTCAAAGGTTGAAAGCTTAACTGGAAGCAGCGCAATTACCATTGAAAATGACGTTGACGAGTCAATCATAGGAGGATTTATTCTTCGCATGGGAGACCTTCAGTATAATGCAAGTATTGCAAACCAATTTGGAAATCTAAAAAGAGAATTTAGTAAATCATTATAGTCATAAGCTCCGGCCCAGACTATATATATAATGTAATAACATGGCAGAAGTTAAACCAGCTGAAGTTTCAGCAATATTAAAGCAACAACTTACAAGTTTTGAAGCATCCGCTTCTCTAGACGAAGTGGGAACCGTATTAATGGTGGGTGATGGTATTGCCCGCGTGTATGGATTGTCTAATGTACAATACGGAGAATTAGTTGAATTTGAAAACGGTTTGGAAGGAATTGTACTTAACCTTGAAGAAGATAATGTTGGGGTGGTACTTTTAGGTCCTTCAAAAGAAATTAGCGAAGGCGCTACCGTGAAAAGAACACAACGTATTGCTTCTATCAATGTAGGTGAAGGAATTGTTGGACGTGTAGTAAACACTTTGGGGCTTCCTATCGACGGAAAAGGTCCTATCGCTGGTGAAACCTTCGAAATGCCATTAGAGCGTAAAGCCCCTGGGGTAATTTATCGTCAGCCGGTAAATGAACCACTACAAACTGGAATCAAATCAATTGATGCAATGATTCCTGTAGGAAGAGGTCAACGTGAATTAGTGATTGGTGACCGTCAAACTGGAAAAACAACCGTTTGTATCGATACCATTCTAAATCAAAAAGAATTTTACGATGCTGGTGAACCTGTATATTGTATCTATGTTGCAATAGGTCAAAAAGCATCTACAGTGGCAAACATTGCCAAAGTATTAGAAGATAAAGGAGCACTTGCGTATACCACTATTGTTGCTGCTAATGCTTCAGACCCTGCTCCAATGCAGGTATATGCTCCCTTTGCTGGAGCGGCAATTGGTGAGTACTTCCGTGATACAGGACGTCCTGCCTTGATTATCTATGACGATCTTTCAAAGCAAGCGGTAGCCTATCGTGAAGTATCCTTATTGCTTCGTCGTCCACCGGGACGTGAGGCATATCCTGGAGACGTTTTCTATCTTCACTCTAGATTGTTGGAGCGTTCTGCAAAAGTGATCGCCGATAATTCTATTGCGAAGGACATGAACGACCTTCCAGAATCGTTAAAAGACAAAGTAAAAGGAGGCGGTTCATTAACTGCACTTCCAATTATTGAAACACAAGCAGGTGATGTATCTGCGTATATCCCCACAAACGTAATTTCTATTACGGATGGACAGATTTTCTTGGAGTCAGATTTATTTAACTCCGGGGTACGTCCTGCAATTAACGTAGGGATCTCTGTATCTCGTGTGGGTGGTTCTGCACAGATCAAATCCATGAAAAAAGTAGCAGGAACCTTGAAACTGGATCAGGCACAGTTCCGTGAATTGGAAGCTTTTGCCAAGTTCGGTTCTGACCTTGATGCTGCAACCTTGAACGTAATTGAGAAAGGAAAACGAAACGTAGAAATTCTTAAACAAGCGCAAAATGATCCGTTTAAAGTAGAAGATCAGGTTGCTATTATCTATGCAGGTTCTAAGAACCTTTTACGTGATGTTCCTGTTGAGAAGATCAAAGAGTTTGAAAGAGATTATTTGGAAGTATTGAATGCGAAACACAAAGAGACTTTGGAGACGTTGAAAGCTGGAAAGCTTACAGACGAGGTGATTGATGTGTTGACAAGTGTGACCAAAGACCTTTCAGCAAAATACAACGGGTAATTTGAGTTCGGTGGTGGGCTATAAAAGGCCACTGCAAATACACATTACTTAATTCTATATTAGAATGGCAAACTTAAAAGAAATACGTAATAGAATTGCTTCGGTAAGCTCAACGATGCAGATCACCAGTGCCATGAAAATGGTATCGGCGGCAAAGTTGAAAAAAGCGCAAGACGCCATTACGGCTATGCGCCCTTATGCGAACAAGCTAACGGAATTGCTACAAAACCTGAGCGCAACGCTAGAAGGAGATAGTGGAAGTAAGTTTGCGGATCAGCGAGCCGTGAACAACATATTGGTAGTTACCATTACATCCAATAGAGGTCTGGCAGGAGCATTCAATAGTAATATCGTTAAAGAAGCGAAGATTTTAAAGGAAGAAACATACGCCAACAACACCGTTGACTTCTTTACCATCGGTAAAAAAGGAAATGATATCCTTAGCAAGTCGGCGACTGTTGTGGAAAACAACAACGCACTTTTTGATGACCTTAGCTTTGATACGACTGCTGAGATTGCCGAAAGACTGATGGAGTTGTTCGAAAATGGGTCGTATGATAAGATTGTATTGGTGTACAATAAGTTCAAAAATGCGGCGACTCAAATCGTAATGAAAGAGCAGTACTTACCTATTGTATCTGGAGAATCAACATCGGAGACCAAGTCAGCTAATGAAGATTACATTTTTGAACCTTCAAAAGCTAAAATTGTAGAAGAACTTATTCCGAAGAGCTTAAAAACACAACTGTTCAAGGCAGTACGTGATTCGGTAGCAAGTGAGCACGGAGCACGTATGACGGCGATGCACAAAGCAACCGATAATGCGACAGAGCTAAGAGACAATCTGAAATTACAATATAACAAAGCGAGACAAGCGGCTATTACCAATGAGATCTTAGAGATCGTTGGAGGTGCTGAAGCGCTGGCAGGATAAACACCCTGTCCCTAAGAATATAAGAAACCCACAAGCACACGCTTGTGGGTTTCTTGTTTTAGACAGGCCCTCATTCTTCCTATTTATCAACTATTTTATACAGATGAAAAATGGTATCTTTATCCCAGAGGGCCAACCAACCTAATCCATGAGCGCACGTAAGAAACAGCGAAAGAACCCACCCAAAAAAAAAAAAGCAAGGGTCGTAAAAGATCCTGATCCTATCATTGAGGAACCAGTAGTTGCTAAAAAGCAGAGCTATCTTCCTTATGTGGTACTGTTCATACTACCTTTTCTGCTCTACGGAGCGAGCATTGCCTATGAGTATGTCTTAGATGATAAGATTGTTTTATCTGAAAATAGCTTCGTTAAAAACGGCTTTTCGGGCATTCAAGATATCTTTACCACCGAAAGCTTTACCGGGTTTTTAGGGGAACAACAAGACCTTGTGGCAGGTGGCCGTTATCGCCCCTTGTCTATTGCCACCTTCGCCATTGAATATGAGCTTGTAGGAGCGAACCCCGCCGTGAGCCACACCATCAATATTCTTTTGTACGCCTTAACAGGCTTATTGCTCTTCAAAATACTATCGCTGTTATGGCCCGGGCGAAGAAAATGGTATGTTGGAATTCCATTTATAGCGGCCCTGCTGTACATACTACACCCCATACATACGGAAGTAGTTGCTAATATTAAAAGTAGGGACGAAATACTATCCTTGTTACTGGCACTTCTCACCCTGTATTTTTCGTATCGTCTAATAGTGACCCGGAAAAAGTGGTTGCTTATAGTGACGCCTATTATTTTCTTGTTGGCGTTATTGGCGAAGGAAAATGCCATTACATTTTTAGCAGTAATTCCATTGACCTTATACTTTTTTACAAAAAACAACATAAAGCAGATCATCAAAGTAACCTTGCCACTGTTGATGGCAGCCGTTGTGTTTATAATCATTCGGTATCAGGTTATTGGGTATTTTCTGGATAGCGGAAAGGAAGTCACAGGATTAATGAACAATCCCTTTTTAGGAACTACAGTCGCCGAAAAGTTTGCAACGGTGGTGTATACTCTCGGCCTTTATTTGAAGCTGTTGGTGTTCCCGCACCCGTTAACACACGATTATTACCCCTATCAGGTGCCCATCATGAACTGGGCGCAACTAGGCGTTATTATTTCTTTGCTGGTTTATGTGGTCATGGCAGGATATGCATTGCTAAAATTTAAAAAAAGATCGATCACAGTCTGGTCCATTTTATTTTTTATAACAACGGTATCCATTGTTTCCAATCTGTTCTTTTCTATCGGGACATTTATGAATGAAAGATTTATGTATATGCCGTCTGTAGCCTTTGCTGTACTCGTTGCCTATTGGATCATAGAAAAGCTACCAACACTGTTTAAAAAAGCACCTAAACTAGCTACCGGTGTTTTTTATGGAGTGCTACTGTTGCTCATTGTAGGATATACCTATAAAACCTTAGATAGGGTTCCGGCTTGGGAAAATGAAATGGCGTTGAACAGAGCCGCGTCTACCGTTTCGGTGAATAGCGCACGGGCCAATCAATTTATGGCCTATAGCCTGTACAAGGAGGGGCTGGAAGTAGCCGACCTTCAAGATCGCAAGAAAATATACGATGAAGCCATGCAGTTTGTGGACAAGGCGCTACGCATTCATCCCACCTATCCCGATGCAAATAACTGCAAGGCCGGATTGGCTGCAGGACAGTATCAGATGGATCGGGATCTAGACAAGCTCTTGGATCAATTTTATGCCATTCAGACACGAAGACAAGTCCCGTTTGTAGACACTTACCTCGAATATCTGGACGGACGAGTGGATAAAACCATGATGTCCAACTTTTACCGACAATTAGGTACAGAATTGGTTGTTAAAGGAAATAAGACCAAAGGAAATTATTATTTACTCAAAGCCAGTCAATAGCCGAATGTCTTTTTTGTACCTTTGGTATGGCTTTTGAAATACTTATGGAAACGCATATCATGAAAATAGCAAAACATATTATCAAGCTTCTGGGAATCACCGTATTACTAGTTAGTTTTTCTAGCTGTGGAGGCTCAAAAGCGAACGATTCTTTATACCCTTTTGAAGAAGACCCACCTTTTACATTGGGCGAAGTCTATTTTCAGGAATGGGTGGCTGGTGTTCGTGGAGGTGGCTCGGGAGTGAATGTACATTTCACGATCGAAGAATATGCAGATGAGGTGAAAATTAAAGAACTTTATTTCAGAAATAAAGTAGTAAAAATCAAGCGATCTCCACAAAACAGAGACGCCTTTATTGGCTTTTTCAAAACGGCTTTAAATCAAGATGTGGTCATGGATCGTGACCCCGCAAAAGAGGCTGAAAACACACCTCCGGAAGCCTTTCCATTTCAATTGGAAAAAAATGAGGCTGTGGTGAGCTATGTCCACAATGGAGAAACCTACTTTTTGGTATTGGATCAAATGGAAGAAAAGCCACAATTGGCCTATCCAAAAGGGAATCCCAACATCGAAAACTAGTACGATGTGGGCGTATTTTGTTTTCTAATAAGCACGACATAAACCACACGTCCATTGAGCGTCTTCAAGAAACTTTTTAAACAAACCTTTATATATGGATTGGCTACCGTTTTACCCAGAGCGTTGGCCATTTTTTTAGTGCCCTTGTATGTATTGGTCTTAGGGAAAGAGCAATATGGCGTCTATGCCTCCTTAATGGCCTTTCTTATTTTGGGAAACGTATTGCTTTCCTACGGTATGGAAACCGCCTTTTTCAGATTTGTAAACAAAGATAACGCACCCAAACACTTGGTGCAATCTACAGCACTCACATCGCTAGCAATAACCACATTGTTATTCTTGGGCGTAACTCTTTTGGCTCGAAAACCGCTGGCACAATGGCTTGAGTTTGATCCCGCCTATGTAACCTATGGTCTTTTTATTCTGGCCTTGGACGCCCTTGCTGTGATCCCTTTTGTCTGGTACCGTGTTAACGAAAAACCGCTGCGCTATGCTACGGTTAAGATTATTAATGTCTGTATCAATCTTGGGTTCAACTTGTTTTTCTTTTTGGTATTACCTGGCTGGGCACAGAGCGCGCCAGATTCCTTTTGGGGAACGATCAACCTCACCGAAAATAAGGTAGCTTATGTGTTTATCGCTAACCTTTTGGCCAGCGGAATCACACTCTTGATCCTTTCCCCCTTGTATGCCAAGATCAAGTTTCGGTTTAGTGCTGTTATCTGGAAACAAATGTTGCGTTATGCTATCCCTGTGCTTATTGCGGGAATCGCTTTTTCTATCAACGAGGCGTTTGATAAGATTTTGCTGAAATACTTACTGCCTTCAGATGTGGCAGAAGCCCAGGTGGGTGTCTATGCCGCCTGTTATAAACTGGGCGTGTTTATGACCTTGTTTGCCACAGCCTTTCGTTTGGGGATAGAACCTTTTTTCTTTAATCACGCCAAAGAAGCGAACGCCAAAAAGACCTATGCCGCCATCACCAAATATTTCACCGTATTTGGAAGCTTTATACTCCTTTTTGTAGTGGTGTATCTGGATGTCTTTAAGCGTCTATTAATTCCAGATAGTAGTTTTTGGGAAGCGCTATACATTGTGCCCATTATCTTGTTGGCCAACCTGTGTTTGGGGATTTATCACAACCTATCTGTCTGGTATAAGGTGACGGACAGAACCCGTTTTGGGGCGTTCATTTCGGTGATAGGAGCGATCATCACACTGGCGATTAATTTTGTGTTTATTCCTAGCTTGGGATATACGGCTTCGGCGGTGGCTACGCTAGCCGCCTATGGAACCATGATGGTGCTGTCTTACCTCTTAGGAAGAATCTATTATGCCGTACCCTATGAGCTTAAAAAAATAGGTGGATATCTATTGTTATCCGTTGTATTTTCGGTACTTTCATTCTATATTTTTGATGGAAATCTTTGGATGGGAACGGGACTGCTGTTCGTATTCGCATTACTAACATATTTTTCTGAGAGAAAGGAAATTAGACAAATTCTAAAACGATAAAAACCAGTACGCACGCAATGACAATTAAAATCATTAACAGATCGGAACACCCACTACCGCACTACGAAACGGAAGCCTCTGCCGGGATGGATCTTAGAGCCAATTTGAGCGAGACAATGACCTTAGAACCCCTGGAAAGGACCATTATAAAAACAGGTCTTTTTATTGAATTGCCTTTAGGATATGAAGCACAGGTGAGACCCCGAAGTGGTTTGGCTGCTAAAAAGGGAGTCACGGTACTAAACGCACCCGGAACCATTGATGCCGATTATAGAGGTGAAATAGGAGTGATCCTTGTTAACCTTTCCAACCAGACATTCCAGGTAGAAAATGGAGAGCGCATTGCCCAATTGGTGATTGCAAAACATGAAAGAGCCCACTGGGAAGTAACCGAAGTATTAGAAGAAACCACACGTGGTGCCGGAGGATTTGGCAGCACAGGAACCAAATAAAAACCATGAAGATTATAGTACCCATGGCGGGTCGCGGATCACGCCTTCGTCCACATTCATTAACGGTTCCAAAACCGTTAATTCCCGTAGCCGGAAAACCCATCGTACATCGGTTGGTCGCAGATATTGTAGGCATTCTCAACGAACCCATTGAGGAGATTGCCTTTATTTTGGGAGACCCCGCCTTTTTTGGCGATGAAGTTGTACACAGTTTAGAAGCCTTGGCTCAAGAACTGGGCGCCAAGCCAAGCATCTATAGGCAATTGGAGCCCAAAGGAACTGGGCATGCCATTATGTGTGCCGAGGAGTCCCTTTCGGGCCCTGCAGTGATCGCCTATGCAGATACACTGATCAAGGCCAGTTTTGACCTAGACAAAGAGGCGGATAGTGTTATTTGGACCAAAAAAGTGTCCAACCCAGAAGCCTATGGTGTTGTAAACCTGAACGAACAGGAAGAGATTACCGAGCTGGTTGAGAAACCAAGCACTTTTGTGAGCGATCAGGCAGTGATAGGCATCTATTATTTCAAAGACGTTGGTGTGCTGAAAGAAGAGCTGCAATATGTCTTGGATAATAACATTATCAACGGCGGAGAGTACCAGATTAATGATGGTATCAAACGAATGATGCAAAGCGGAAAGATCTTCAAAACGGGAACTGTGGAAGAATGGATGGACTGCGGAAACAAAGAAGTTACGGTAGAAACCAACCGCCGAATGCTCACCATTTTGGCCGAAAGAAACGAAGTGCTCATCGCAAATTCTGTAAGGCTAGAAGGGTCAGAAATCATCCCTCCCTGTTTTATAGGAGAAGGTGTTGTGCTTAAAAACAGCACGGTTGGGCCCTATGCTTCTATTGGCTCGGGCACAATAATTGAGGATAGTAACGTTAAAAATAGTATAATACAAACACAAGCCACAGTGAAAAATGCTACTTTAGACAATGCTATGATCGGGAACCATGCGGTATTCAACGGTCGTTTTACAAACGTAAGCATAGGAGATTACAGTCAGCTTAGCTAGCTCAAGCTTGAGGAGTGAATATGAAAGATACTACAAACACAGCCCTTCTTTTTTTCTTCGGAATGATTTTCGGAAGTGTGGTCTATGCGCAAGAGCTGGAACCACCTACCGATGATTTGGGCAATGTGAGTGATGCCTTTCAGGAAAATTTCTTTGAAGCGCTGAAGCAAAAAGGGATCGAAAACTATGAGCTCGCATTGACGGCTTTAGACAAGGCCGAAAGAGCCGCTAAGGAAGATGAAGAAAGTAAAGCAGTGGTCTATTTTGAGATGGGGAAAAACCTCACCCAATTGCGACGCTTTGAAGAAGCCGAATCCAATTTTCAGAAAGTATTAGACAAACAAGGAGACCGTTTGGATGTGATGGAGGCGCTATACGACCTCTATTATCAAAAGAAAGATTACGAAGCAGCCATTCCGTTGGTGCAACGTCTCATTCAGCAGGATCCGGATTACAAAGAAGACCTAGCCAATTTATATTCTCGCACCCAACAATATGACAAGGCCTTAGCCCTTCTGGACGAGTTGGATGTGCTTTGGGGGGTGAGCGATTATAGAGATGTTTTACGTAGCAATATCTATCGCCTTACGGGAAATACATCTGGGGAGATCGAAAAGTTGGAAGAACGCATTGATGCCAATCCGAAGAAAGAACAGGATTACCTCAACTTAATTTTTCTGTATAGCGAACAAGGAAATACGGCAAAGGCTTTTGAAACGGCAAAGACGCTCTTGAAAAATCAGCCCACTTCAGAATTGGTACATCTTGCCTTGTATAAATTTTATTTAGACGAAGGAAATTCGGCAGAGGCCATTGTCTCCATGAAGAACGTATTTCAGTCTTCAAAAATAGATCAGGAGAACAAATACAAAGTGTTGGCAGACTTTCTTCAGTTTGTAAAAACGAATCCCGAGCACGAAGCCGAATTAGAATCTATCGTGTCCCTATTTGCGCAAGAGAATAATGGTAAGGTCTATGAACAATTAGGGAATTACTACGCCGTAAAAAACATGAAAGAACAGGCGCTGCTTTTTTATGAAAAAGGCGTGGCGAATGATACTGATAATTATACCCTGGTGAAGAATACGCTCCTCATGCAGATTGATGTAAAAAAATACGAAGAAGCCCTTCAGCTAAGCAATACTGCCTTGGAGATCTTTCCGGCCCAGCCCCTATTGTATTTACTAAACGGGGTCTCCAATATTGGTGTTCAAAATGCAGACGCCGCTATAGAAAGCTTGGAAACAGGGGTGGATTATTTGCTGGATGACCCTGATATGGAGCGCGACTTCTACAAACAATTAAACCTGGCATATTTGCAAAAAGGAGATCAGAAAAAAGCCGATTTCTATGCCCAAAAAGCCGCTAACCTACCGGACGGACGGCAATAATAAATCCCCGCACCTATGAAACGCCAAGTAAGAAATTACCAACCCACCAAAGTGAATAGCTTGGGCATCCCATCTTTTCATTTCTCAAACATGGTACACAGATGAAATTACGATTGGTTTTTACATTGGCCCTTCTTATGCTACTAAGTGCTTGTAAAGGCGGTAAAGCGGTGATAGGTTCAACTACGGCCGAAGCCATGCCCGTTCGAGATCTTATAAAAGCCCATGAAGGAGCCGAGCCTAATTTTGAAACCTTGGCGGCCCGTGTATTTGTGGTGTATAAAGACGAAAAGAAGGAGCAGAGCGTAACGGTAAGTGTGCGCATGGAAAAAGACAAGGTAATTTGGGTAAAGGCCTCATTGTTAGGAATTACCTTAGCCAAGGTCTTGATCACGCCCGATCGTGTGAGCTATTACGAAAAGGTATCTAACACCTACTTTGATGGCGATTTCGCCTTGCTGAGCAATTGGTTGGGCACCGAGTTAGACTTTCAGAAGGCACAAAATATACTGTTAGGGCAAACCATTTTTGACCTCAACACGGCGGGATATGCAGCTTCCGTAGTGGTCAACAAACACCGAGTGTTGCCCAAACGGCAACCTCAAAATTTTATACATACCCTGTTGTTGTTTCCGTCCAACTTTAAAGTGTCACAAGAGACACTTTCACAGCCGCAAGACAATCGGGTATTGTCTGTAAACTATGGCGCGTACCAACAATTGGAAGGGTCCTATTACCCTTCAGACATCACCATAAATGCCACTGAGGGAGACAGCAAAACTAAGATAGAAGTAAATTATAAAAAGATAGAGCTCAATGTTTCTTTAAGTTTTCCGTTTACTATACCGGAAGGATATGAACAAATTGAGTTGTAACCCATGAACCATCGTTTTGTCTACATACTAACTGCCCTCGTTCTATTGATGGCCTTGCCAACCATGGCGCAGTCCAAAAAACAAAAGGAACTGGAAGAACAGAGGCAGACGATCTTAAACGAGATTAGACAGATTAACTCCTTGCTGTTTAAAACACAAGGCGAAAAGAAATCGGTGTTGAACGAGGTAGAAGACCTTAATCAGCGTATTTCGGCACGAGAGAATTTGATTCGTGTGACCAACCAACAAGCCAATTTATTGACGCGGGAGATTAATGACAATCTCAAGAAAATGGAACAATTGCGGGACGAACTCACCGCATTGAAAGCGGACTATGCCGCGATGATTCAAAAATCATACAAGAGTAAATCTCAACAAAGTCGGATTATGTTTTTATTGTCTGCGGAAAACTTTTTGCAGGCCTATAAGCGAGTGCAGTATATGAAACAGTATACCAAACATCGCAAAAAGCAAGGCGAGAGCATTAAGAATAAGAACGAGCAGTTACAAATATTGAACACGGGACTTATTGAGCAGAAGAATGAGAAGCAGTTGTTGGTTGAAGAAAATAAGATTGCCAGAACGCGCCTCAATCAAGAAAAGAAAGACCAGGAAGCCTTGGTGGCTACCCTTAAAAAAGACGAGGGCAAGTTTGCTGCTCAAATACGAAAGAAGCAGAAAGAAGCCGATGCGATCGATAAGCAAATAGATGCAGTGATTCGCGCGGCCATTGCAGCCTCCAACAAGACAACAACAACGGGTAATACCAGAGCAGCCAAGAGCAGCGCCACCACCTTTGCCTTAACGGCCGAGGCGAAGGCCTTAGGTGCCAGTTTTAATACCAACAAAGGGAAGCTCCCCTGGCCTGTAGAGAAAGGAGTGGTGATTCGGCGGTATGGCAAAAGACGCCATCCACAATTACCCAATATCACCACCTTTAGTAGTGGGGTTGAGATTGCCACCGAAAGTGGTGCCAAGGCACGAGCGGTGTTTAACGGAACGGTGTTGGAGATCCAACAGATAAAAGGCGCCAATAGGTCCGTCTATATACAGCACGGAAATTTTATAAGTGTGTATTCAAATCTGATAAATATCACGGTAAAGAAGGGTGACGCAGTGCGCACCAAGCAAGAATTGGGCACCATTTTTACCAATCCTGTGAGTAAAAAGACGGTCACAAAGTTTGTTATTTACAAAAATGAAAAAAGATTGAACCCTGCAGATTGGGTATTTAAGATGTAGTACGTTTTTTGCCATCTATAGTATAACCAAGACTTCCCCCTTTTTATTTATTTAAAAATACCAGTTGTTTCTTACCCGAAAAACAGACGCTATGTAGTTGGTGCTATATTTTATTTTTTGATGTAATAAAAAAATTCATACATTTATAGCCCCCCCCCGACATTTAGATACAGCTATCTAGACCAAATTCCCTATTTGGTACTATTAGCGCATTTTATTAATCTTAAAATCTAAATGTAATGAAAGTAAGACTTGTTCTTATAGGTCTGCTGCTATGTCTAAGTAGCACCTATGCACAACCCGGAGGTGGTACAAGTTCCTCTGAGGATTTTGCGCCCCCAACGGTAACACCTGTTTCACCTGAAGCAGGAAAAATTCATCAATACGGAAACATCCCGGTAAATATGAGTGCTGGACAAATGAGCTTTCAGGTTCCCGTATTCAACATCCCCATTCGAGGCGGCTATTCGTGGCCCGTTCATTTAAATTATCGCTATGCCGGATTGGTATTGGAGGCCAAACCCTCCCTTGCCGGATTGGGTTGGCTATTATCAGGCGGTGGAGTGGTCACCCGAGAAGTTCGGGGAATTGCCGATTACAACCCCTATGGTATCTATGGTACTAATAATGCCAATTATGTAGATGTGATTACTGCGGGAAATGATATCCTGTACTCTCAGGGACAAGATGTGATAGATGGCAGGGCAGACACCGAATTGGATGTATACTCAGTGAGTGTAGGGGGTGTCAGTTTTCAGTTTAAAATAGATGCCAACAACAACCCAGTATATCTGTCTGAGCATAATTATACAGTAAGTTTCCCTAATCCACAGACTACCCATTTATCTGATGTTAGACCGCCGCCTGTAGGTGTTCGATATTACGGAAAAGAGATTCGAAGCTTTACCGTCACCGATGACCAAGGGATAGAATATCTTTTTGATCAGGTAGAGATCAACGAACCCAAAGATCTTGAACCCGTATATAGTGAAAACAATGTGTTCGGGTATTTTTCGGCTTGGCAACTGACAAAAGTGACCTTTCCAAACAACCAGATAATTACGTTAAGCTATCAAGATAACACCTATCACAATTATGATTATAGTGCTTTTGCGTATAAAAATAGTGGAGCTCCCGGCCATAACCAACCCGGTACTTGTATGACGATGAATGATACTGAAAATGGTTATCAGGAGTCAATTCAATATACCTTAATGGAGCGTAAATTGCTCTTGGGACTAACATTTCCTACGGGGAGTATAGAACTCTCCTTGGCAAATAATACGGCTAGAAATGTATTTACACAAATTTTAGTAAAGGATAGCGGGGGTCAGGTCATTTATGATTATGATTTGACCTATGACGGAAATAGAGATGTACTTACCCAGGTGACCAAAAATGGTTTTTTCTATTATGAGTTTGAGTATTCAAATGTTGGAGTTTTGCCGGAGTTTTTAACAGGGCTTGCAGACGCTCCCAAGAAACAAGATTATTGGGGCTTCTACAACGGGCGCCCTAATACCTATATGATTAATATCCCTAACTCATCTCTTAGTGCGGATAAGCGTCCAAATATGTTTGCTGCACAGGCGGGCGCCATGACACGCATCAAGTACCCTACAGGAGGTTATACAGATATTAAATACCAGCAAAATCAAGTAAAGAAATTATTGTCTGAAATTGAGGATGAAACATATACTCCAAATCGTCAGATTTTATTGACATTGGAAACAGATAATGAAAGTTCGGCGCCCATCAGTAAGAGTGTCAGTTTTACCTATACTTTTGCCAATCCTGTTATTGCTTTGGTTTCGCATAAAATAGAAGGATTAGATATTAATTCTGACATAAGCGCCACTATAACCAATACGGGATGTACCAATCCATCGCCACCACCTTCGTCTTCTCAGTATTACAATGCAGCTATGGAGCTTAGAACAACCTCCACTCCTATTCCTGGATTTTGTGTAGGTCTAGTGGACGATATTGACCCAGGGGGAACAAGCTTACCTGCCATTATGGAGGGTGATAGTGGCGGCTACATAAAAATAAATGCAGGTACTTATACATTTTCAATTGCTGCCAATAACAATCGTAACTCCAGATCTAACGGCGAAATTTTAGTTCAGTTTTACGATCCGCCCAATGCCGGTGGTGGAGACCCCTTTATAAATGCGGCTACTGGGGGCATTCGTGTAAAGAAAATTACGCATGTGAATTCTGAAGGAGTGGCATCACAACAACTTTTTGATTATAACGACGAGAACGGTCTTTCTACAGGCGTTGAATTGACCAAAGGGCAGAACACCTATGAAGTTGATATATTATATGACTGCTATGATGGCATACCCAGTGATTATGAAACTACCTATCGTTACTTTTTTGATAGAACAGTATACCTTTCTAAATACTACAATCCGGTAAATTTAAATAGCGGAGTCCCCCTGTTCTACCAGGAGGTGAAACAGTTCCCTAAAATGGAATTGGTTGAGGTTGATAATGGAGGTCCCAATATAATCGTTTACCCGTATCCGACAGATCAAAACCCAGATGGATCACTCATTTTTAGTGTAATAGGAAGTACCGGAAATGACTCTGGAGAAGACAAAGAAGAACGCTTCACCTATGGATATACAGACACGACTTTTAGTCCTTCAGCGATTAATTATGGTGCCATATCGTATCCGTTTACACCTACTGGAACAGACCTTCAATTGGGCAAAACCAGTAATGTGGACACCTATAAGTACATGGTAACCAGTATTGATTATGATTCCCTTCAAACGCAGACAAGCTCTTATTTAATAAGAACAGTTGATCCTGTGGCGGCGAACCATCCGTACAGTGTGAAAATGGCCTATAAAATTCAATATATAACGGCTTTACAAGCTCCGGGAATAGATATCAATCTGTCAGGAGGTGTAACACCTCCAGAGGCAGACGGAAGTACCAATGATGATTTCTTTTATATGGCCCAATATCGTGAGGTCGATATAGATTTTGTACCGCAAACAGTAGTGAGCACAGCAATTTCTTCAGAAAATAAAGAAGTTACTACTACAACTCAAAACAGTTATGATGATTATTTTCAGTTAAAAGAAACAACGATTACCGATAGCAAAGGAGATGTGATAAAACAGATTTTTTATTATCCCTATGATCTGGTGGGAAGTCCTTATACAGAGATGGTCGATGCCAATCAAATTGGTAAGGTGACAAAGCAAGAGGTCAAAGAAAATAATGTGCTACATCAAACTATTCAGACAAATTATGCTTCTAACAATGGCGATTATAAACCCCAGCGTTTGGAAGGAGCCAAAGGTAGTGGCAGTTTGGAAGACCGCATGTTCTATGAGTATGATACCTATGGCAATATCACCCAGTATTATACGGCCAAGCACGACACAGACGGTGGCGGTCCTTCTCCACTGATACCCATTGACCCCGTTAGTTTTATTTGGGGGTATGACAGGCAGTTTCCAGTGGCCAAACTTCAAGGGATTGCCCTCAGTGATATTCCAGTAGGCCATATAAGCACCTTGCAAAACACGACCAATCAAACCAGTCTTATTGCGGCACAGCAGGCACTGAGAGATGATCCGGCATTGGCTGGTGCCATGGTGACTACCTACACCTATGATCCATTTATTGGCATTACCAGCCAGACAGACCCTAAAGGATATACTATTTTTTATGAGTATGATGCCCGTGATCGTATAGAACGTATCAGGAATCAAGACAACCAGATTCTAAAGGAGTTCAATTACAATTTAGTAACCGATTAACAACGAAGCACCATGAAAAATTTAATATATATCCTAGTACTTTTGGCCTGTGTCGTTGTGAACGGACAGACCATCACCGAAAATTATGTGGAAACCACCACCTATCAGGTGCCAACCACCACCGGAACGAGTCATCCGGATAACAAAATAGTAGCGATCACCTATTATGACGGATTGGGCCGACCCATGCAAAGCGTTGGCGTGCAAGGGGGTGGAGCCAGAGAAAATATTGTTAGTTACTCAGAATATGATGAAATGGGCCTACAACCCAAACAATATTTGCCTTGGGCGAGTAGCGTAGGAGCCAATGCAGATTATATAGATCCAGCGACCCTACAGACCAACATCTCAACGTTCTATAATACGCCTAAGTATGAAAACACGAGCAATCCGTACGGCGAGATTTCTTATGAGCGGTCTCCTTTGTTTAGAACCAATGAACAAGGTGCCCCAGGTGACCTTTGGGCGGTGGATGAGACCCTTGATACCGATCATACTATAAAGTTTGAATACTTGACAAATGGGGCCAGTGAAGTGCTTCAATTCTCTGTTAATTTTGTAACGGGAAATACGCAATCCCCATCATTGGTTCATGATGGGTTTTATGGAGTCAATGAGCTCTTTAAAACAGTGACCAAGGATGAAAACTGGAAGCCAGCAGATGGAAACGACCATACTACTCAAGAGTTTACCGACAAGAGTGGGCGTGTGGTACTAAAAAGAAATTTTGATAACAATGTGGCGCATGACACGCATTATATCTATGATTCTTATGGGAATTTGACCTATGTATTATCGCCTGAGGCTTCAGAAATTATTATAGGTCAATATCAGAACGGAACCTCACAGCAAGTACTCGATGATTTGGGGTATCAGTACAAATACGATTATAGAAACCGTCTTGTTTGGAAAAAGATACCGGGCAAGGGATACGAGCGTATTATCTATAACAAGTTAAATCAGCCCATACTAACGCAAGATGCCATACAGCGACTCTCCGATGAGTGGTCGTTTACCAAATATGATCATTTGGGGCGGGTAGCGTATACGGGGCTTACCATAATTAGTGGTGCCTGGGAAAACCTTGAAAACAACTCCAATAGTGCTACCGCCATCTATGAAACCCGTGGTTCTGTACTGGATGTAGGCGGCACAGACATGTATTATTCCAATGATGTGTACCCCAGCAGTAATCTCACAGTACTCACCATTAATTACTACGATGACTATGTAGATACGGCGGGTATGAACGTGCCTGCAACCACGAGCTATGGAACGGCCACCACCACAAATCTAAAAGGCTTACCTACGGTAAGCAAGGTACGTGTACTTGAACCAAGTGGCCCTGTTGTAGGAGCCACGGCATGGATTACAAGCATCACAGGCTATGATGATAAAGGGCAGCCTGTCTACGGAGAGACAGACAATCCGTATTTGGAGACCAGTGATGTTTCTGAGAGCCTATTAGATTTTACAGGAAAACCAACAGAGACATACACCAGCCATACCAAGACAGCCTTACCTACCATAGAGACCAGAGATTATTTTACCTACGATCATATGGGAAGACTGTTAACGCACCATCAAAAGATAGATGACGAGTCGGTGCAACTCATTGCAGAGAATCTGTACGATGAGTTGGGACAGCTTATTCAAAAAAGTGTGGGAGGCGATAGTTATGTAGATGGTTATACCGATATCACCAATGCCGATGTAACCGCTCAGGGGAATATAGCCAAAAACTCTAGTGCTAATGCTTGGGATAGTGGTGCAAAGACCCGAGGGGAGATACTGGAAAATGGTGGCATTCTTTTCACGGTGGTGCATGCCAATTTTAGGCATTATAAGGTAGGTCTTGTTGATACTGGCGGGAGTAATAATAATGGATGGGGCGATTTTGATTTTGCTATTTATATTCGAGGAGATGGAACGGTAGATTTGGTATCTGGCAACACAACGATTGCATCTGGGATTACCACCTATGTGGCGGGAGATCTTTTCTCAGTAGTACGACAAGGCACGCAAATTTACTTCAGAAAAGGATCGACGGTACTAGGGTCTCCTATTGCCTTTAACGACACTTCAACCTTGACAGGAAAAGTAGGATTGCACTCCCACAACTCGGAGGTGACCGATGTGCAGCTTGTGGGTGTTACCGATCAAATACTGCAAGAGGTAGATTACAAATACAACATTAGAGGTTGGCTTACTGATATCAACGATGTAGATTTTTCAGGTGGTTTTAAAGATCCAGACCTGTTTAGCTTTAGAATTAATTATACCGCTGTTGAAGGTGTTGCAATTAATCACCCCATCGTAGAGCAGCTCTACAATGGAAACATTGCGCAAACCATTTGGAAGACCACTAATACAGATGAAGATAAAAGATCCTATAGTTATGGGTATGATGAGTTAAACAGATTGATAGGAGCGCGCAATCATAAGGGCGCCTTGTTGGATATAAACGCCGAAAACCACCTGTCTAATGTTACCTACGATAAAAATGGTAATATCGAAACGCTGGATCGCCGCGGAAAAGCTGAGAATTCTAACAGTTACCCCTTATGGGATGACCTTAGCTATACCTATAGTGGTAATAAGCTGCAAGGGGTGGTAGATAGTGCTCCAGCGACTGATAAGCACCTTGGTTTTAATGATGGTAACAATAGTAGCTCAGATTTTACCTATGATGTAAACGGCAACATGACGGTAGACAACAACAAGGGAATTACGAGCATCGCGTACAATCATTTAAACCTCCCCACCAGTGTTGTCTTTGGTAGCACGGGCCAGATTGACTATATTTATGACGCCACAGGCATAAAACTAAGAAAGACGGTGACACAAACCACAGGGGGAACAAATACCACTCATTATGCAGGCGGGTATGTATACCTAAACAATACCTTACAGTTTATAGCACAGCCAGAAGGCTATGTGGATCCTGTAGCACAGAGCTCACAGGTAAAAGGCTCCTCTAATGGTACGACTACCTACTCGGCCTATAATTATATTTTCCAGTTCAAAGACCATTTAGGAAACATACGTCTTTCCTACGGCGATAGTGATAAGAACGGCGCGGTAGACACCTCAGAAATTATAGAAGAATCTCATTACTATCCATTTGGACTCAAACAAAAGGGATACAATTACGTACAAGCAGGTGGAAATGATCTCGCGCAGCAATGGAAGTTTGGAGGAAAGCAATATCAAGAAGAATTGGGTCTTGATTGGTATGACATTACAGCCAGAAATTATGATCCTGCATTGGGGCGTTGGATGAACCTTGACCCTTTGGCGGAAGCCATGCGAAGACATAGTCCATATAACTATGCCTTTGATAATCCAATCTTCTTTATTGATCCTGATGGAATGATGCCTTGCGATACAGGCAATTGTCCTGAGGATCATGCTGCTGCGGAACCAGAAGGAAACACTTTAACAGGTGCCGTAAAAGGAGCAGGTGAATTAGCTTTTAGTATGACAGGTGCCGGAGCTTTAATACAGCAAGGTGAATTGTTTGGTGCGTTGATAACTGGCAACCCTGAGTTTCAAATCATACCCAGACCCAAAGCGGAAGAGGGAGAGTTTTGGGGCTTTGCAGGCGCAATGGTTGCTGGTGCTATTATAGAGCCTGGAGTAATTGGCGAAGCTCAAACTGCAAAGAAAATTCTAAATACTGGAGCTGAATTATTATTGGATACAAATGTTGTAATCTCAAATGGAGATGAATTGGCTAAATCGGGAAAGAATGTGGTTAAGGACCAAATTTCCAATATAGAAATTAACAATTTAGTGGATAGAGGGAAACTTAAAGGAAAGCCGAAAGCAGCTGATAATATTCAAGACGTTCCATCATCAAACAATATTCATGATAGGATAAACATAAGAGGGTTATTGACATCTAAAAAAAGAGGTAACTTTGCAGATGGAGTTATTGGTGCCACAGCAAAGGTACGAGATGCCACATTGGTGACAAGGGATAAGGCACTAATTCAAGCGGTTCGAAAAAATGGTGGAAAAGCTTTGGATGTCAACGCTGTTTTAAATCAAAAGTAATTATGTTGATAAAGATTATAGAACTAACGGAAGAGACAATTAAATATGATAGATTTTCTTTCAATATTTCGGATGATACTAACCTAAAATTATCTTCGAACCTTGGCAAAGATCAAGTGATTCTCTACAATTGTGTAAATATTAGTGATACGAATGAATACCCAACAATTGTTTTAATAGAAAGTAGAGATGATATCTTATTACTTGGTGGAAGTACTAACTATTTGTTGGAAAAACATACAGGAAGATCAAAAATTTATTTTGTCAACAATCGTGACTTTGAATTTCAAGAATATTTTGTAGACGAACTTGTTGAATTTGAAGATGGAATAATTTACATTTATGAAACAGGACTTATGCTTTTCGATAATAACCTAAGGGTTATATGGTTTAGAGCCAAGTTCATCGATGATCTATATAGAAATAAGACGAACGATGCGCTTTTATTCGAAAACATGAGTGATGGAAGATTTTTCTATGTCGACTGGAAAAGGGGGAATATTTTGGAGTCCGAAGTTAATGATAACAACGTTTCAAATTAACATGCATTTGATAATGAGTTTGCCACTAAAAGGCGAACACTATTTTTAAAACATTTGATTAATAAAAAGCACTCGACTAAAAACGAGTGCTTTTTTGTTCAGTTATTTCAACCAAATTTCTTTGGCTTTTTCATAGCCACACCATTGATGTTCTTTGTTATGTCCACGACAGGCAAGTTCATAACGGATAAACCTTTCTAATGGAATGCCGTAGTGAAGTATGAATCTGTGATTGATGAGGAACTGATAGTTGATGAACTCTTTATTAGATTCAAAGAGAGAAAACAATAACAAATAAAAAGTATCTTTATAATAATCCGCCACGGTCTTTACTAGTTAAGGGCTGTGGTTTTTTCTTGCCCGAATGTGGCGTTGGGTACGGGTGGGTTGTGCAGTATGGTTTGTTGAGAGGGTTTCCTTTTTCTTGAGTATAGTAGTTGTTTTTCGTAAAGAATTCCCGAAGCCTTGTAGGGAATTTAGAAAAACAGTTATGGTTATTGAGTCTAGCGAAATAAATACCTTAGAAAAAGTTCCCTTTTCTTTGCTTTCGTTTCTTTTGGGAAGGCAAAAGAAATGAATGGAAAAAGAAGCGTTAGCGATAAAAGTGGCATCCTTTTTTGTGCATTTCGATACGTTTCTATTAGATAGAAACACTCAATGACCACAAAAAAGATATAGCGGATAGCACGGCCAAGCGAATGCTTGGAAACGCCCAGAAACAGTACAATCATTTAAACCTCCCCACCATCGTTATCTTTGGAACAACGGGGCAGATTGACTATATTTATGACGCCACAGGCGTAAAACTAAAAAAGACGGTGACACAAACCACAGGGGGAACAAATACAACCAGTTATGCAGGCGGCTATGTATACCTAAACAGCACCTTGCAATTTATGTCCCAACCAGAGGGTTATATAGACCCGGTAGCACAGACCTCGCAGGTAAAAGGGTCTTCTAATGGCACCACCACCTACTCGGCCTATAATTATATTTTCCAATACAAAGACCATCTGGGCAATATTAGGCTCTCCTATGCAGACAGTGATAAGAACGGGGCGATACACACCTCAGAGATTATAGAAGAATCTCATTACTATCCCTTTGGCTTGGAACAAAAGGGGTATAATAACGTAGTCGCTGGCGGAAATGATTTGGCACAGAACTGGAAGTACAATGGTGTGGAGTTAAATGAGAGTTTGGGAATTAATCTTTATGAAATGGATCTTCGATTATTTGACCCTTCAATTGGTAGGTGGAATGGGATTGATCCTATAACGCACTTTTCAATGGGGACATCTGTGGCTTTTGATAACAATCCTATTTTCTTTGCAGATCCATCGGGAGCTGACGGAGAATGTTTTACTTGTTTAGACTCTAATGCCAATGGAACTTATACCTCTGCCTCATCAGGGGGAAGTGGTATAATGAATTGGGAGAGTCGAGAAGAAGAAGAAGAAAATTCCTCAAGCAGTTCTTCAAGCTCATCCAGTAGTACACAAAGTGGGCAAAGTTCTGAAAGTAGCGGTCCAGATTGCCCTAAATGCCCTATACCATCATGGAGCAAATTGCAGGGGGCATGGGATTTAGGAGCGACATGGTATTCTACTACTGATGGTGAGGGCAACTATAGATATTATTTTAAAGACGGGTCAATAGAAGAGACAACAACAACTCCTTTCATGAAAAATATCCAGGCTCCGCTTGATCTTTTGTTGTTAGGTGGGTCTGGAAATTTTTTCAAACTATTCAAATCATCAAAAACTACTAAGCCTGCAGCAAAAACTTTGGTTCAACAGGCAGATGAACTTGTAAAAGCCAACAATAACAAAAACTCTATTACTATTGGAACTCCAACAAAACAAATTAGATACGATTTGGCTGGAAAAGCTCATAATGGAGTTGCAACACCACACAAACAGATATATAATAAGAACTTTTTTAATGGTGAAATTCGTAGTATATCAAGAGCATCCAAAGATGCCATACCACTGACACAAGCGGAAATTAGAATCATAAGAAAATACATCCAAAGATTAAAAAAATGATAAAATCAGAGAACATAATATTATTAGAAAATTTATCTCAATACGATTATGATAATAAGTACTATGATTTTCATAATGATTATGATTGTATAAAAATTTTATTTGATGACAGCGAATTTCTTGTGTTAGTATTCAAGAATATATCAAGTAAAGAAATCGTTCATTTAACTTTTAAAAATGTTTCGGTTACTAAAATAGATTTTTTTAATTTCAATAAAGTAGAGAATCTTACGATAGATAATTTATATAGAGGGATGGGCAAAATTCGAAATGAGTTTGTTGAATTTGGTATCGAAAAAAGAGGATATTTTTATTTAGAATTCGATGAGGGTCAGAAGATGGAATTTTGGAGCTGTGGATTGGAAGTTGAACTAAACAAAAATCTTTGATAAGGTGATGTGGTACTTTAGTAAACCAGTGCTATTGTATTGAGTGAGATTGTAGAAGAATCTAACTATTATCCCTTTGGGCTCAAACAAAAAGGGTATAATGAGGATATTTCCACCAATGGAAACAGTTTGGCGCAGCAATGGAAGTTTGGAGGGAAGCAATATCAAGAGGAACTAGGGCTTAATTGGTACGACGTCTCTGCACGTAATTATGACCCAGCACTGGGTAGATGGATGAATATTGATCCATTAGCGGAAGCCATGAGAAGACACTCACCGTATAATTATGCGTTTGATAATCCGATTTTCTTTATGGACCCAGATGGGATGATGCCCTGCCCAACGGGAGATTGTCCTGATCCACCAATTAATGAAGAACCATATATTACTCCTTTATCTAATGATTTAGATGGAGGAGGCACACAAAAAGATTTAGTTGAGTTTAAGGACGATAATGCAACTATCTCTCCTGTGGCTGACCCCGTTATTTCTTCCGAACAAGGAAATCGAGATGCTCCTTTGCCTGGGGCAACAACTGAGCATAGGGGGGTTGATATTGTTCAAGAAAAGAAAGGAGCTGTAGACGGAGAAAATGTAGTTGCTCCAATTAATGGGACAATTATAAGCGTAAGATCAGGAGATGACGGAAATGGAGCAGGAAATCGAGTCCATCTAAAGGCGAATAAAGATGGTAAGACTCATAGTTTTTTTCATCTACAAGGTGACAATTTTGCAGCAAATCTTGAAGCAGGTGACAAAGTGAGTCGTGGACAAAAAATTGGGCAAGTAGGTAATACTGGAAATTCAACAGGTTCCCATTTACATTATGAGATAAGAGACAGACCAGGAGGAGGATTATCTTATTCACCAAGAGCTGAAAATAGTGGTTTGAAAAATGCTCCTACAAAAGCATTTGCTCGCAGACCTGCCATTGTTCCAGCTTCTTTATCAAGAGATCTAAATGGGTTTAAATTTAATTGATATACATATGAAATCAAATGTTTTTAGAAAAGTAATTCCGTTAATTATGATTTTGTTAGTTTTTAGTTGTGAAAACAAAGAAAAATCGAAGCAACAAAAAAATATTGAATTGAAAGAAAGTAAAAATAATAATTCAATATCTAAGGAAGTTAACTTAAATGATAAACTGCAAGAAAAACTGCCTGAGAACTATTTGGTGTTTAATAGTGATACTATTATCGTTGCAGATGAAGGAAAAGTACGGAATGTCAAAATGTTTAACTCAGAAATTTATTATTATATGCTTTTTATACCTACAAAGCCTGAAACTGGTATAGGAGAAAAATATATAAAAGTCAAAGATAAAAGGGGAAAGTTATTATGGTCTAAAAATTATGACAATAAGATCATATTGAGTGATGAATATAGACATATTATATTTTTAGATGTGGAAAATAATAACATAGATTTTTATGATATTGAGGATGGTAAAAGAGTAATCAGTAACGTTTTGTCAGAGAGTTATGTCCTAGGAGATGCTAATGAGTTTGTTGCAACGAAGGATGGAATATTTATAAAATTAGTGAATGATGAAGACTATAAGTTCGAAGACGTTTTATTTGTCAATCCAAAAAATGGGAGCGAGCGTCTCTTGGATTTATCAGAATTTAAAGGCCAGTATGTAAATCTTAGAAAGATAAATGATAAAGTAATAATTATAGATACTAATGGGAATGAATTAAAATCCTTATCTGGTAATGGGTCAAATTAATGAATGATCCCCCATCATTACCATGATTTTAATTTAAATGATTATTTCTATTTGCTAATCTAAAGGCTAGCGCTTGTCTCCAGACGGGTGTTGGATAGATAACAAATAAAATGTATGACCCACCACAGTCTTTAGCAATAAGGGCTGTGGTTTTTTTTGCCTTACGATTGTGTTTCGGGACCCGCTGGTTGCAGCCGAGGTTACAACGAAAATCTGTTTGAGCTAAGGCGAGTTATTTTCGTTGCGAGACAAGGCCTTAGCGGGTGAATGAAGAATCGTTTCGGCTAGCGTTTTTTGGGTTCTTTTTTTGGCAATGAAAAAAAGAACAGAAAGATTGCGTTAGGGATAGAAGTGGCATCCTTTTTTGTGCATTTCGATACGTTTCAATTTCATTGAAACACTCAATGTCCACAAAAAAGATATAGCGGATAGCACGGCCAAGTGAATGCTTGGAAACGCCCAGAAACAGTACAATCATTTAAACCTCCCTACGAGTGTTGTCTTTGGTAGCACGGGACAGATTGACTATATTTATGACGCCACAGGCATAAAACTAAGAAAGACGGTGACACAAACCACAGGGGGAACAAATACCACTCATTATGCAGGCGGGTATGTATATCTAAACAATACCTTACAATTTATAGCACAGCCAGAAGGCTATGTGGATCCTGTAGCACAGAGCTCACAGGTAAAAGGCTCCTCTAATGGTACGACTACCTACTCGGCCTATAATTATATTTTCCAGTTCAAAGACCACTTAGGAAACATACGTCTTTCCTACGGCGATAGTGATAAGAACGGCGCGGTAGACACCTCAGAGATTATAGAAGAATCTCATTACTATCCCTTTGGGCTCAAACAAAAGGGGTATAACGAGAACATTTCTGCTAATGGGAATAGCCTCGCGCAACAGTGGAAATTTGGAGGGAAACAATATCAAGAGGAATTGGATTTAAACTGGTACGATGTGACCGCGCGGAATTATGATCCTGCATTAGGTAGGTGGATGAATATTGATCCGCTTGCAGAAAAGTATCCACACTTTACTCCTTATCATTACGTTTATAATAATCCAATTAACTTTATTGACCCAGATGGTCGAGAAGGAATTGTTGTTTCGGGTCAGCCAGGAGATCATAAGAATAAATCACACTTTTTAGTCAATGGCTTAAATAGGGCGTTGGCAGCACAAAAAAGAGTTCAAGATAAAAATGAGCAAGTAACATGGATAGTATTTAATGATGGCTCCAAAGAACATGGACATAGTCCTGCGCAGTTAAAGGAGTATAGAAAAAAAGCAGAAGATGCTGGGATTAACTTTAAAGTTGTCGATAATACAAGTGCAATTGTGGATTATATTAATGATAAAGATGGAGGTGATTCTAGGAAAAATGACCGAATTTCTAGTTTCTATTATGTAGGTCATGCCACCCCTGGTGATTTAGATGTTGGTTATCCAGATTCAGGAAATTTTGAACCGGATGACCTTGATCCAGATGCTTTTAGAAGTGCTGCTTGGGTTAATTGCACAGGAGGTTGTAGAACATCGGTTGCCGGTATTTTTGAAGATAGTGTCGTTACTCAATTTGCCGAGATTCTGGATGAATTATCCACTGTTTATGGTGTTGATGTTAGAGTTTATTATGACGGAGGTGTTCAATCAGATACTGACCTTATGAAAAAGAATAATGGCAAGCAAGAGGCGAGAAAAGGTGAACGTCCAGTCCGTGAAGAAGATAAAAACAATTAGATATGAAAAAAGTAATCATTACGGTTTTAAGTTTAGTGGTAATTAGCTTTCTCTTTACATTACTATTTGGTTATTCCCTTGTTGTTAATCCGAACGAAAAACTAGACCTAGCAGAGATGAATTGTGAAGATGGGGAGATTAATCCGTTTGACTCATTTAATTTCTCTGAGGGTTCATGGAAAATGTATGTTCAAATTAACTCGTCAGATATTAATGAACTACCTGAAAGTATTCGAAGAGTTAACTGCTTAAAAACAACTGACATTAATGTCTTACAGAATATTAAGAATAACTGGAATTTTTCATGCTCGGAAGGTGCCGACGCCTCAACTGTAGAAAGTAAAGTTTATCTTTTAAAAGATGGAGAAGTTGTTTTCGAATCAGGTATTGTAATTAGTGAAGCAATAGAGGGATTACAAAATAGTAGTTTTGGTTGGATTCATTCTAATGAACAACTTATTTCGAAAGAACTTGCAAAATTTGATAGAGTATATTCTCCTATTGTCTTTCTCTAGTCTATACAATCACTACTATCTAAATAAAAAAGCAACTCAAAACTGGGTTGCTTTTTTATTTAACAAGATCACCATCCAAAAATTAGATTATTTTATAAGAATCCCATATATCGGCTCCCTTTTTAACTTCTTTCATTTGAGACATAAATATATTTTCTCCATCACTTCGAAGATTAATTAAGGTTCTGTCGCATCTGTGTCCACTAATATAAGGAAGATATATCTTTGGATTAAAAAGTGATGTTCAAAGGTCATGCATTTCCAAAGGCTATTATCATTCAAGCCGTATATTTCAAATTTAGATTCGGACTGAGTTACCGAGAGATTGAAGAACTCATGTCCATTCGAGGTGTCAAAGTAGACCATGCTACCATACAACGTTGGGTTTTTAAGTTTACACCTTTACTAGAAAGAGAGTTTAGAAAACGGAAAAGGTCTGTTGGTAAACCGTGGAGAATGGATGAAACTTATATTAAGGTTAATGGTCAGTGGAGATATTTATACCGAGCAGTAGATAAAGAAGGAAACACCGTTGACTTTCTACTGACCAAACGAAGAAAGCGGATGAGTGCTCAATCATTTTTGATTAAAGCCATCACGAATAATGGAAAACCAGAACTTATTAATATAGATAAGAGTGGGGCGAATACTCATGCGATTAGAATTTATAACAAACGTTCTTTCTCAAAGATTGAGATACGACAATGCAAATATTTAAATAACATTGTTGAACAAGACCATCGCTTTGTAAAGAAGCGGATAGTTAGAGGCTTAGGATTTAAAGAATTTGAATCTGCCAAAAGAACTTTAAGTGGAATTGAAATTGTACATATGATTAGAAAGGACCAATTGATTTCGAATAGAAAATCAATGTTTAAATCATTTTATTCCTTGGCTAGTTAGAAAATCTAATTATTGATTATCTTAGAATTAAGTTTAACAGATGCGACAGAACCTCATTGACATCTAAAAAAATAGTTAACAAGCGCCTCCATTAATGGTTCGGCAAAATGGTCCTGCACCTGCCTTTTCAACCGTACCGTTGCAGAAAAATGTAGAAGTAAAGTGTTGATTGGCCGTAAAACCACCTGTAAATGGAGCTCGAGGTCCACCAGAAACACTAAATTCCCAAGGAATTGCCCAAAGGAAATCACCTTCTCCACAAATAGGAACCCCAAGTACTGTGCTTGCAGGGGCAGCTTGTGCTGCCGCTCGATCTCTGGGAGGGCTTACAGGAGTGCCCGTTGCAAGATTCCCGGCACCTCCTGGTCCAAAGGTGTTCGCGGCATGAGCCGTGGTAAAACGAGTCAAATACCCAGATGTAACTATAGGGACTGTACCCTCTCCAAATACGACACCCTGGAAAGATACATCCTTTGGATCGACAAACACATTGGCCAGCATTCCGGCACCCCAAGTACCTACGGGAATGCTTCCTCCAAGAGGAGAGACATTTGGAAATGTGGTTGCGGTGAAGTTCACGGCACTCGGTTCTACAACGGCGAGGATATTTGATGTTATAACCCGACCTGCCAATGCTCCCGTCGCTACTCGTAATTGTAAGGTTACAACTGGTGCCGCCCTGGGAGGAGCGGTATAGGTTGCGGTTCCAAGTTGGGTAACTGCAGATAAGGCGCCACCGCCGCCTGAAATATGCCATTCCAAACCACCAAAATGATCAGGAGGAACGGTTGGCAATGATAAAAAGTCGAGGGCAATAACTTCACCTACACCAAAGCGCGTGGTGGTGCGACCGGTAAAATTATCATTGGGGGTGAGTTGTCCCAAAGTAATGATAGGAAAAGGAATAATACCTCCTCCGGGTGTAGAGCTTACTACGACCCGTCGATTAGGTGGATTGCCGGCTCCAAAATCGGTGGACTCCCCATGAGCAACGGTACTTAAATAGAAAAAGGGAATCCCAAGGCGGTTCAACTCCGTTCGTACGGCCCGGGCCCGATTGCAAGACAAGGTCCAATTTGGGCCGTCGTCACCTTCGGTACTTGCATAGCCATGAATGCGGATACTATCAATACCTCCTGAAGCAAACCAATTGTTTCGAAATGTCGTTAATTGCGCGGTATCGGTCGGGTCAATGGCGAAGTCATTTTGCCCAAATGAAATGCCTACACCTGCCGCAGCTCCTGCCGTGGTATCTGTGGGACACCCAATACCCCCCGGAATTGCCAAAGGGTCACCCGCCCGTTGAATGCTATTGGAATCGGCAGTATTAGAGACCCTTAATTTATCAGAAGATGTCTTTGATTTGGATTGTACACGATTTTTTGCCCCGGTCTGTTGTACCACATGGGTGAGTTCGTGAGCTAACAATTTTTTACCCGAATTAGAATTGGGTTGATACTCTCCTTGGTTAAAATACACATCAGATCCATGTGTAAATGCCCTTGCATTCAAATCCTGACTCATTTGTATAGCTGTATTCCCTGTATGTACACGTACCTCACTAAAATCCGACTCGAAAGCGTTACTCATAAATTTGTTGGTAGGAGTGGGTAATGGGGAGCCACCTCCTTTGGAGTTATTTAATTGAGAAGTCAGGGCTGGAGAAGCAGTACTAGGCCCTCCTTGCGATTTCATCTGTAAGGGTTTGGCCATCACGACTCCATTCTCCTTTTCTTTGGCAGATTCTGTTTCGGGTTTGGTTTGAATGCTTTTTTCTTTTTCGCAGTCTGCGCAGGCTCTTTGTATTTTATTTTCAGGCAACTGAACAACTTTGTCGGCCATCGAATCGGCTTCCTGCTCGTATTTGTCATTGGGTTGACCTATTGCGAGTTTAGGTTGAATGATGGGAGGCGTAGAGAAATGGGATGTAGCTTCGAAAAAACTGCTGTTCCCGTCTGCTGCTTTAGCGGAATTTTCATTGTTCGATTTTCTCTGAAAAAAAAGACTGGAATTACTATGTCCCTTGTGAGCAGAATTCTTTTGTATGGCCAGAGGCGTTTTCATAATAAACGAATACAAGTATTTTCTATAAAATTAAAACTTTGATTTGATGATTAAAAGAGGAAAAAGAACCTTTTCAAGAGGAAAAGAACCCTATTTTCTTCAATTGGTAAACAAAAAGAGGTCGGACCCCCGCTGGCGCTCTCCCGATAGTTATCGGGATCAGACGGGTGCCTACTAACTGTTATTAGTTGTATTTTTTATTATCTTTATATCCCGCCACCATCCATTTGGATGGTGGCTTTTTATTTTAGTGATGAGTAGAAAATATAAGTTTCATAGCCCTAGGGCTGCTTATTTTGTTTCTTTTGCAAAAGTATTTTGGATTGATGTTTTTACACGGGAGAAGTATTTTAATACTTTGGCAGATAGTGTAGATTACTGCAGGGCTAACAAAGGGATGGAATTATATGCATATTGTTTTATGCCAAGTCATATACATTTGGTTTTTCGGTCAGCAAAAGAAGATCCGTCAGGTTTGCTTCGTGATTATAAAAAGTTTACTGCTAAAAAAACATTAGATGTTATTTTGGAAAATGAGTGTGAGAGCAGGAAGGAATGGTTATTTGAAATGTTCGAGAAAGCAGGAAAGGAAAAACAGAATGTTTTTAAGCATCAATTTTGGCAACATCATAATAAGCCTATTGAACTTTGGAGTCCAAAAGTGATTAAGCAAAAAATAGATTATATTCATAACAATCCTGTGGAATCCGGTTTTGTTGCCAATCCAGTGGATTGAAATACCACCACCCTAGAGGCTGTTGGTGGCGGGGGGCTACAGGCATAAAATTAAATCAATTCGCAAATCAATCTATACGTCATTTGATAATTTCTGAATTTAATATTCACAAATCATATAAATACACATAAATACCTATTTGATGCAGTGAAAGGTTTAGTTACTTTGAGCTCAATCGTTTATTGAGAACTAAATGGAGGCTATCGAAAATCCATTATAGAGTAGATAAAATCAAACGTAGTAATTATGAAACTAGAAGAAACAAAACTCAACCCAATTGTACCACATTCAGCATCCGCGGGAACATCAGGATGGGACATGCTAAAAGTAAGCGATGATATCATCATCATAAGAAATGATATTGATGAATCCACGTCTTATTTTATGAACTGCTCATCACTAACAGAATCAAAACCAGAAACTGATGTTATGTTTCATAGCATGAGGGCACAGGCTTATGTTGGGTATAACGATAACGGATCCTATCGAAAATACGCCATAGATGAGACAACATACTGGTCTGTAACAGGTACGAAAACTGGAGAGGGCATGTCAGAGGTCCACGACCTTCATGCAGATTATCAGGGTGGAGACCACTATTTAGTACACAATGCTGGTTCTTATTCTATTAACTTAACCAAGGGCACCTACTGGGTAGGCAATTCTTTAGGGAATCAACCTACCGAAAAGACCCTTCGTAGTGATCTCGTGGATTTAAATCCTATTGCAATGTATGGGGATGGCGATTATTATTACGTTTTAACTATGGATCCAAGTCAAGGACTTGTAGTTAAACATACGAGTAGCCTAGAAGATATGGAGCCGTGGACTACTCAGCGGATTGGTTCTAGTCTCATTACATTTATGCCAGGTGGAGTTTCAAGTGCTTATGGTTCGTCAGACTCACAGTGGCAGGAGATCGTGGGGTATGATAATACGACTGGATCAGAACCAGTGACAATTAAATACACAAAATCTCATACACAAGGATATAGTACTGCGGCTACTACCGCACTCGAAGCTAATTGGAGCATTACAGAATCAGAGTCGAGCGAAGCAAGTGCTGGAATTGGAGCCAATACAATCAAAGAGCAAATTTCTCTTTCTGCCAAATATGGTGGGTCCGTAACTCAAACCGATTCTTCTACATGGCAAGTCTCCAATACAACTACAGAAGAAATCGATGTAATAGTTCCAGCAGGACAGTATGTCCAAGTATGGCAAGTTCAAGTTAGCAATGGCGATCTAAATAATGTCTTATATGGAGACTACGTGCAAACCAATAATGGGGAAGAGCCTTCTACCCCTGCTTCATCTTACTTTGTTCATTAGTCTTTCAAAGAAGTGTTTGCTCTTCACCAAACATGTGAAGATTTATAAGAGATGTTAAAATTAAAAAACTGGAGGATCATCCTTCGGTTTTTTCATCATAATAAATTGGCTAATGCTCACAGGTTTTGTCACAAAGTTTGTGATTATTGCAATGCACGAATCGTTAAAACCATGATAAAAGTGTTCCAAAGTTGGAACCCCTCGCTGGGGCTCTCCCGATAGTTATCGGGATCCGTCGAGAGCTGGATAGATAATATGTAAAATGGATAACCCGCCATGGTTCTTAGTAATAAGGGCTGTGGTTTTTTTGTTTAAGGGGTGTTAGAACACCGACATGGAAACCCAAACAACCTCAGGAATTATATAGAAGACCAACTAACTCTTTTTGGTTGTTTTTTTGTATTCGTTGGGCGTCATCCCTTCTATGTTTTTGAATACTCTAAAAAAGGTGGCCCTAGAATTGAATCCACATTCTTTGCCTAACCCCAGTAAATTAAAGTGCTCATATTCTGGTTTAAAGAGCATGGACTTGAATTCCTCAACCCTATATGCATTAACGAAATCCTTGAATGACATCTTTTCAAACACTTGAAAGTATTCGAGCACTTCTTTTTTGCTATATCCAATAATTTCAGCGAATGTTTCTATGTTGAGGTCGGGCTGGGTGTAAATTTTCTTTTTTTGAAAATACACAACAACGAGCTGTTCTAGACTACGTCTGTTTTCTAAGGTCTTGTCGTCAATTAAAACTTCTTGAGGTAAAAACCACTTTTTAAAATAAATTATTTCGCTTAGTATATATAAAAATGTGAGAAGCCCAAGCACATGAAGGTAGGCATATGCAAAGTTTGCGCCTATATACGAAAACAGATGTTCATTAAGATAGTGCAAAGATTTAAAAAAACCGTTTTTCTGAGGATAGAAATTAGAAAAGTAGGATATAATGTTCCAGATAGGGATTTGCAACAAGAAAAAATTCAAACTATAGAAAAGGAACACTGCCTTTTTATAGGCCGTTGTTTTGAGCTTTTTTCTGAGATGAAGCTCAAATTCTCGTTTTGTCACAAAGAAATAATACCACAGCAAGGACAAGGACAAGACAGAAAAAAAGAGGTTTAAATTTTCTCCAATACTTGGAAAATAATCGACAAAAAACCACTTCGATACAAACAGAGAAACATAATAAATACCTGGAATGGCCAAATGTCTTAACACGTAAACCTTACTCAGTTTTCGAGTGAACATGCTGGTATAGAAAAACAACAATGGACCTACAAAGATCTCTTTCCCTGGGCCAATGAACAATAAAAGAATATCGTTTTCTTGCCAAACACTATCAAAGACTCTTCTGAAAAACCAAAAGGCCAAAATGAGACCTAAAAAGGAGAGCGGGATTCTTTTTCTATGTGATTTTAATAAGAGATGTGTAGAAGCAGTGAGAAGTAGCTGTAGACCTAAAACAAATTGAATTCCTATGAGTAAATTTCCCCAGCTAAAATCGATTTGCGACATACTATTTTTTGATTCCAAACAAATATAGAAAATTAAATATACCCTCGTATAATCAAGGGGTGTCTAACGCAATTTAGAAGTATCAAAAGACACTTCGGGAGTTAATTTATTCCAAAAGAATCCAGTCATACACTATTTTTGTACATCATCTAATTAGACTTAATTGAAATATGAAAAATTGCGCACTGTTATTTTTACTTGTTACTCAGTTCTTAGTGGCCCAAACAGCTGTCTCCAAAATAGATTATGGAAACAACAAAGAGCTGGGGACGTATTTTTCGGTTAATGGGATCGAACTATATTATGAGATTTATGGAACAGGGAAACCATTAGTTCTATTGCACGGAAACGGCGGTTCTATTGGTAAACATGCGGCTCGAATTGAACATTTTAAGAGCAAGTATCAAGTTATTGCAATAGATGCTAGGGCTCATGGAAAATCTGGTGATGCGACAGTCCCCCTTTCTTTCGAATTGATGACCGAAGACATTTCAAAATTATTGGAACATCTAAACGTTGGGCCTGCTCATTTTTGGGGGCAGAGCGATGGAGGAGTTATAAGTGTGTTTATGGCCAAAAATTATCCGCATCTAGTAGATAAAGTAGCGGCTTTTGGAGTAAATACCAATGTGAACGGTATTCATCAAAAATTAAGAGAACAATTAATAGCAGTTATCCCGCAACTCCCCAATGATAAAACAAAAAAGCACTATACACTACTTCGAGATTATCCTACCCTTAAAAGCTATGAACTTAAGTCTATTCAGGCACCGGTCTTACTTATGTTTGGGGACCGAGATGTTGTCAATTACAAACATATTGTAGAACTTTTTGAGGTAATACCAAATTCCAATTTATTTGTCATGCCGGGCGCAACTCATTTCGGGGCCTATGAAAAGAGCGCCCTTTTCTATACGGTATTAGATGCTTTTTATGAAGATCCGTTTTCCTCAAAATCATCTTTGGAGATTTTTCTGGGCCCTAATTATAAAGATAATATTAACTATCTGCAGTTTGCTGAAAATAGTATAGACCCGTCCCTTTGTGAGTTTACGTTTCAAAACCCTGAAGAAACCCTGGAATATCAAAAACTAGATATAGAATACAAATGGCATGACCTTGTAAAAGATCAAACTACAGACATAGACAAGGCGTTTACCCTTCTTGATTGGACCCATAAAAGATGGCAACACAATGGGAATAATGAGCCTAAAAAGAATGACGCTTATAGTATTTTGAAAGAAGCCGAAAATGGCAAGAATTTTAGATGTGTAGAGTACAGTATTGTGCTATCGGCCTCTTTGAGTGCCATTGGAATTCCAACAAGAACCGTAGGCTTAAAAACGAAAGATGTGGAAACTCGAACCTACGGGGCAGGGCATGTGGCTTCGGAAGCTTATTTTCCCACATTAAAGAAATGGGTGTTTTTAGATGGACAAATGAATTATATCCCTTTTTTAGATGGAATCCCGTTGAATGCGGTAGAATATCAAGAAGCAATATTTAATGCTAAAGAACAATTAGAATTACGAAATATTGACGGCACCTTGCCCGTGGAGGAAGCAGGTAAATTGATCGCATGGATTATAGATTATTTATTTTATTTTGACGTTGCTTTTGATGACGAACAAGGCACATGTAAAGGTAAAAAGAGGTTGATGTTGGTCCCTTTACATGAAAAACCACCTACCGTATTTCAAGTCAAAAACAAAATAGAAAACTGTCTATACACACATAACGTATTGGACTTTTATAGCGCTCCTGTAGTTAAAAAATAGACCTATTTTTGTATTCAATTCTGTAAAGAGAATATGACAATAACGTTTTTAATTCACGTATTTAGTACGGTATTTATGACAGGGGTTTCTTGGTTTGTACAAATAGTACATTATCCCTTGTTTCGCGAAATACCTATAGCCGAGTTTACAAAATATGAACGTAAAAACTTTGTAACAGCCTATGTTACTGTCCCCGTGATGGTGGCCGAATTGCTATCTGGAGTATACTTGTTCTTCGAATCATATAGTACCCTATTTCTGATAAATATGGTATTGCTTGCTGTAATAGAAATAAGCACTGTTGTTTTTCAGATTCCCATTCAACTAAAACTTTCCAAAAATGCCTCGCTAGCACTCATGTCGAAATTGGTAAAAACCAATTGGATAAGAACAATATGTTGGAGTGCCCGCTCTATTGTACTGGCAGTATTATTGCTAAACGGATCGTAAACGAAATAAACCTACCCGCACAGTCTTAGTGTCAAGGGTTGTGGATTTAAGAAAGCTGTAAGGTGTTTCACAGCACTGATTGCGTTAGTCAGCCCGAACGCATCACTCTATAAAGGGGCGTGTAGTTTTAGGTTACTCGACGGAGTCGAGTGCTAGCAGGGGTACTTTTTATATAGAATAACCGTTGTATATAACTAGAATAGCAGAATAAAATTGCAAGCATTGAACAAGAACCAAACAGTTTTAAAAAGAGGCCAATATTTAGCTCCAAGCTATCAAATTCATAATTTCGAAGATTTTCTAGTCGGTGTGACAGAATATTCAGAACCCATTGAAACAGGTGTTTGGCATTCTCATGAAAAGCCCTTAATTAGCTTTGTTCTTTATGGCGGTAATAAAGAATATCGAAAGGGAAAGGAAATCAATCGAGTCTGTGGTTCAATAAATTTTTATCATTCTTTTGAAGCACATAAAAATGTTTATAACACCTTCCCCTCTAAGCATATAAGTTTAGAATTGAGCACTGGGTTTTTAAAAAAATATGATTGTACTGAGGCAGAAATAGCATTCGCAACAAAAAATTGCCATGACGCTAATTTTACCTTTTTAAAATTGATGAAAGAGGCGCAAGCGGATGATTTACAATCATACGACTCTATTGAAATGTTATTTCTAGCATTTCTTGAAAATTCAAGAGGAATAAATAATGAAACATTGTTTCCATCCTGGATACTCTCTGTTAGAGATATATTAAACGACCGCTGGAATGAAAATGTTTCCTTGAAAGAATTAGCATACTGTGTAAATATACATCCCACTACTATTTCAAAGAACTTTAGAAAATACTTTCAATGTACCCTCGGTGAGTACACTAGAAAAATCAAAATAAATCGTTCTTTGGCGATGCTAAAATCTTCCCGCTATTCTCTTACAGAAGTCGCACATATTTGCGGTTTTTCAGATCAAAGTCACTTTATAAGAGTATTTAAATCTATGACAAATCACTTACCTAGTGAATATGTTAAGGTGTGAGAACGAGGCAAATTTCATTCTATTTTTTATGATGATTATAGTTTTAGTTTGTACTCGTAATCCTCAAAACAAAAGATATGAATAATAACAAATCATTTAGAACATGGATACTCATAAATATTTGTGTATCCATATTCTTTTTTAGCTGTAATGATGTTGAAAAAAATGATGGTATTGAAAATCAAAATTCAAATTGGACCACTTCACTAATTGATGCCTATCGAGCTTTAGATAAAAATCGGAATATCGAATCGGCAGATCTTCTATTCAAAGCCTCAGATAGTATGCCGAATAAAAATTGGGAAAATTATCTGATAGTTGCTACCATATATGCCTCAAACCAAAAAAATAATAAGGCATTCAATGCCTTAGAAAGAGCATTGGAAGCTGGGCTCAAAGACCCCGAACTATTAAACTCCCTTCCCGACTTGTCCTTATTGCATAACGATTCAAGATGGAAAACTGTGGTCTCTAAGGCTAATGAAAATAGAGAAGTCTATTTGAAAACTATTGAAAACCTCCCTCTTTTAGAAAGTTTAGAAAAAATGTGGCTGCTTGATCAACAGGCTTTATCTGAATACGAACAAAACCTTGAATTGTTAGATAGTACTGCTACCAATGAAGATTATTCAAGACTCTTTACCCCCGTAGAAAACAGATGGGAAATAAATAAACAAAAATTAGATAGTATCATTAATATACATGGATGGCCAGGATATAGACTAGTGGGTGAGACCGGAGCTAAAATTGGTTGGGCAATTCCTCAGCATCATCCTGATGTGTTTTTTAAGCAGAAATGCTTGTCATTAATAAAAGAAGCTGTAGAAAAAGGAGATACGAATCCTAACCATTATGCCGAATTACATGATAGAATTGCCAGAGAAACCTGGCAAAAACAAATGTACGGTGCTAGTATGGGAAATGATGCACCTTATCCTATTGAAGATCCCGCAAATGTTGATAAAAGACGATCGGACATAGGGCTACTTGAACCCATTGAAGTGTATGCATATTATCATGGAATTACGTATCAAAGACCGAGTATTGAAAAAGCCAAACTAACATTGAAAGCCGAAAGAGATAAAGCGCAAAAAAACTATAAAAAATTTGAGCAACTACTGGGTGAAAGACAATTAGATTCGGCAAACATATATTTAAGAAAAGCGATTAAAGCCTTTGGTGATCTTAGCAATGATCAGCTTTATCAAGCATCAATGAAACTTGCTCAAGTAAATTATTCACAATCTGAAGAGATAAGTATAAAAATAATTAAAGTCCTTATTTGGAGAAAATGGGAAGGCCGACATGATATTTTAAATAATGACGCATTTATTTCCTTGCAGAATAATACTGAATGGAATAACATTGGAGAATTACTACAAAGAAGTAAATAGAAAAATTCTGTACAACAACGCATAGAATAACAATCACTGTTTTTGAAAAAAGAAAGAGAAGAAAAACAATAGTGTTCTTCTTCTCTTTCCAAAGAAATAATCTATTTCCTAGTTACAATTAATAAGGAATACAGGTTAATCCTTGACCAGGAACATTACCACATTCGCCGGGACAACCACAATGTCCTTGATACCAACAATTGGCATGTACCACACTGCAGGAGCCGTTACATAATTTTCCACCGCCACCGTTAATGGCTTTTTGCTCCACGTTGTTTAGCGTCTTAGCGCCTTTTAGATTTAGCAAATTTTTCATAATTAAAAAAATTTAAAAGATTAAGTTTGCCGTGAACATTTTAAGACACTCACAGTTTGTGTCTGCTCTTCGCGAGAGAGTATTGTTCAATGCAAAGCCCTTTGTACAAAGGGCTTTGTTGTTTACATTGTTTCCTGTAATTGTACGATATCTTCTTCGGAACAATTTTCATATAACTCTTCAATAAAATACAAAAGGTCTTCCCTGTCGTATGCTTTAGGGTAAGACCTTCCGTTAATTAAAATAACCGGTGTAAAGTTGAGTTCATGGGCTTGACACCATTCACTTTCTTGTTGCACCGTACCTATAAATGGGGTTGTGTCTTGGCACGTTCCGAACGTTTCAAACCATTGTGCGGGATCTGGGTTTGTATAAATGGCGTGCATTGCTTTTAAACAGGCTTCATGGCTTTGTGTATGATACAGCTCCAGTAAGCGTGTTGTAATCTTAAAAAGAGTGTCTTTGGGGTCATCAGCACTTGTGGCAATTCGTATGCGGATATTAACCTGCTCTGAATAGCTGCGATACATGTTCTCAATAAGGATGTGTACGGGTTTGCAATGACCACAAAAAGGGCTGGTAATTATAGTGATCTGTAAGGGGGCGTCTGGGTTTCCAAAAACAATTTCAGCCGTGCTTTCTATATGGGTGTCAACGACCTCAGATTGAACTAATAGCGCATTGAAAATATCAAAGTCTCTCTTAAACTTAAAATGTTCTACTTTAATTTTCCGTAACCCCTGTACCTCTGCCAAGGTGGGTGCCAATAAATGCCAAACGGTTATTGCCGTAATAAAGCTTGTTGCTGTTAGCAAAAGTGTAAGTAACGGAAAAGCGAGGGTTGTTATTAATTCAAAATCTACAGCGACTATTACGGCTTGTAACCAAAGTAACCCTACAACACTTAGACATAATAAGCACCATTTTTTTACAACAGCGTATTGGTAATATAGCGAGTAAAAGGTAATAGGCAACACCAAGAAGCTTATGACATAAAGCAGGGATATATCTAATTGAAATAAGGTTAACCCAAATGCTGATAGGGCCACCCCCGAAAAGTAGATAAGACTTAGATCACTCAATTGGTAGGCGCCTAATATACTGGCTCCTTTTGAAGTTAGAACGGCATCGCAATCTTTGATCTCCGATTGGCCCGAGCACAATGCATCTCCCAACAATGTTTTTACGCCCTGTTCTTGCTTTTTTAATGAGATGCTTACAAATATTCCTAGAAGACCCCCTAGAAAGAAGAGTATGGAACTAATATTGGGTTTGGTCAGAAAGAAAAGACTGAAAATTAGACTCAGTGTAATCACAATTAAAGCGTTGTTTAGAAACGGAGTATGATCTCTTTTTTCAACAACGAGTTCGGTTTTCTCCACGGCGACCATAATCCCCGTAAAAATGGCTAAAAACTCGGTCGTAGTTAACTTGCTTTTTTTCTTGTTGGACTGAATGATTTCATAATACGTTCCTCTATAGAGCACCACGGCAAATTCTCTGTCGGATGGTGTTTGGATCTGTGCTAAAAATGATGTGGGTAATTGTGTGAGTGTAACCTCATCAACCGGAACCTCCAAGGCAATGTTGTCAATATTAAAATGATTTAAAACGCCCGTAATAGCATGTAAGCTTGGGTACGAAGGGTGGCTCTCTATCTGAAACGCCAATTCTTTTTTGTCCAGATTGATATTGGAATGGGTCAATAGCTGCTGTACTTGATAAGATAGGGGATCTTTCAAAATATGTATGGTTTAATGGTTGTTGCATCATAAACATTATAATAACGAAGGCTTATTCACAGTTTGAGTAAATAAATGGTATAACCTATACGCTATTTTCTGTTTTCGATAGTACTATTAATACCTATAGCGGGAGACGCTTAACAACACTCATGTATTGAGTTCATTAATGGTATTAATGCTCTTGAATGGCGCAATTTCGAGAACTTCGAAATAATAAAACCGTCAAACAAGATTAAAAAATCAATATTCCTTTTGGGCTAGCAAAAGGGATTACCACCTCTTATCTATGGAGTTAATTAAATGGGGAGGAAAACGTATCTCTCTAAGATACAGTATTTTCCTACAAAATCAAAGAATTATTCTGACATTCTTTTTAGATACATTACGCCAAAGATATTGTCTCTAAATTCACCTAAATTTTACTTTTTGAAAAACAGATTTTAACAGAAGAGCAACGAATATGAACTTTCTGGCGCCGTTTCTTGATTTTTTTTGGAAACGATCTGTCTTCTCACCAGTTTTGTTAGAAATTAAACATTAATTATTATGAAAAAAATTACGCTAGTAGCCATATTCTTTCTGACTTCAATGGTAGGGGTTGGACAAAACAACTCATTACAATTTGATGGGTCTGATGACTATGTTTCCTTGGGAAACAATTTTAATTTTACAAGTACCGATGTTTTTACCGCAGAAGCATGGGTAAAGGCAACACCTTCAGGAAATTTTCAGCAAATAATTTCAAAATTAGATACTGATTTTAGAGGCTGGGGACTTCAAATTTCTCCGAGCGGCTTTTTAAGTGGATATTTGTTTTCAGATTTTCAGGTGAACCAACGATATGTAATTGGTTCGGCGTTTATAACAGATGATGCTTGGCATCACGTGGCAATGACTTTTGATGGAGTAGACACCATTGTCTTATATGTAGATGGTGTTTTAGACCCCATACAACTCAATGACGATGAAGGCGCAACACTGGCTTCAATATCTAATACAGCAGACATCCATATTGGGAGCTTTGATGCCGATGGTGCTCCTGGAGAATTCTTTGCAGGCGGTATAGATGAAGTTCGTATCTGGGATATTGTCCGTACAGGCACCGAAATTTCCGACAACTATCAAAACGAACTTAACGGAAGTGAATCCAATTTAATAGGATACTATAAATTTGATATCCCCAATTCTTCCTGTGATATACAAGATTGCAATGCCAATGAAGTACATGGAACTAGGAATGGGCCGGGAGGAGCGAACAATTTGCCTCAGTTTTCTAGCGATACGCCAACACTTTCAGATGTGCCCTGTGGTGTCAGCATCAATTGCACCTTAGGAGTTGAGGATAGCATGCAGATTACAATATCGTTGCTACCCAATCCAACTCGTGGTATTCTCAACGTTGTAGGGTCTGTAACAACTAGCGATACGTTTAAAGTATACAATGTACACGGAGCTAAAGTTGCTGAGGGAACATTGGAAGAAGGAATCATTGATATCACAAATGTCTCCAATGGTCTTTACTTTATATCGCTTACCAGCGGCAGTCAGAGCAGCACACAAAGAATTATAAAAGAATAAGAAAACAGATACATAAACCACCACGGTTCTTAGCGATAAGGGCCGTGGTTTTTCTTGCCATAACACGTCGTTCGGTATAGGGGCGTATGATTTTATGAGAAGTTGTTTTTGATTGATTTGAAAGGGTCGCCAGTGATAAGATTGGAAATAGCAAAAGGCCTTGAGCCTTTTTCGTGTTATTGGACGTGTATAAAGCAACCTTTGTTTAAAAACACATCTTATTTAAAAAATGATTATGAAAAATTTAGTACTAATTCTTGCCTTTTTGGCACTTTTTTCTTGCAACAATGACGACGATGTTATTGAATGCGCTCTTTTTGACCCCATAATACAAACCTTCTATGTTGAGTTGATAGACAATCAAGGCAACAACCTTTTCGAGAATGGAACTTTTAACAGCGATGACGTTGTGGTTTCGATTAATGGTTTTGATCTGAGCGGTGTTATCTTCAATGATGTTCCCGGGATTGAAAACATTATTGTCCTTAGTTTGTTTGGTCAAGCCGGAGACAGCACTTATGAAATCCAGTTGTCAGATACTATAACAGACACCCTGGTTCTCAATTTAGTTGAGGACGGTGAAACAGTATGTAACTTCACCCCTTTACGGGTGAATGCGGCTATTTACAACGATGTGACACAAACAATTGAAGATTTTGACGACGTATTTACGGGAGAATTGATTATTAGAGTTGTTCGGTAAACCACGATTTTCCTTGGTCTATTCATCAAAGGCATACAACCATTTGTCTTTTGGAGTGTTGTTAGGCAGAAAATTGGTTTTCAATGACTTATTGCGTAATTTTAGTTGGAATCAATGCTAAACATCATGAGAAATAGGTGTTCAAAAACCAAACTTGGACTAGTTTGCACGGTTCTGAGTTTATCTTTTTTCTTCTCAACCTGTGGTCCCCCTAAAGATCCAAATTATACGGTTCCGGATCAGATAGGGAATATGGGTTTGATGCAAAACGATGGGGATGTTACTTTGAATATTGTTGTCAATAAAGACATACCAAATCCCATCGCTTGTGATGAAGTCTATTATATAAAAGGAGCCGCTATTGAAGAATTGGTTGAAACCGTATGTACTAGTTATAACTATGGCTTTTTATATGATGAAGCCCTGTATCAGGCCGAATCCAGAATACAAGAATTAACATGTCCTCAACCGGCAGGGGATCATTGTGGAGATATTGAAGCGTATATCGTGAAGCAAAAACTGAGCTGTGATAATGAATTGGCCCGAGCAGAAATTGTCATGGCATTTCGATGTTATACGGAAAATGAAACACCTACTGAGGGGTTGAAAAAGTATAGAATTGATGAGATTGAGACAACACTTATGGATGAAAAATGGCCAGGATTTACTGAAGTAACACCGCATGAAGTTCATGAGTCTGAAGTTCGGGAGACCCCCAACGCAGTTGATGACTGTCCGGCACGTTGGGATTTCAGGGCTTTTCTTAAAAAGAAGGTTGATGATTGTGATAAGGTGACTAATTACAAGCCCTATGTAGACATGGCAAGAGCCATTGCCACAAGGGTACATGCTAGAACGCGGTGTTTTGGAAACTGCCAGAAACTAGCGTCTTATACCACCACAGGAATAAAATGGGTCTGTGTTGAAGATGAGGGCTCCGACACCATATTGGTAGGCCATATATTTAATGTCTATTGCGTGGCCCCCGAGTGAAGATTTTTATCATGTTAGGGCTCCTTTCTAATAATTAAAGAACCGTTGTAAATAAATCGATGCCGTTTATAATGTAGCTAGCCCGAAACCTAATCCCCAATTTTTACATAGGCTTGCTCGACTTGGGTTACTATAATACCACTATCCGTAATATCCCAACCTTCAAATGAATATTTCAAGGTGTCACTTTCAATGACTAGCGAACGCTGTTGACTAATTAAACTGCCAGAATCTAACCGATACCTAGTAGCATCAATTTTATACCAGGCTTCAACGAACTCATTTTTTTGACACACGTCATTTTCTTCCAGCGTATGGACTATATGCATTACGTTGTTGCCTGAGAATTCGTCAGGACGACGTTCTTGAAAAAAAATCATTTGTGTCTGTAAACGACAGTCTTCTAATGACACACCAACGCTGTTTTCAGAACGTGTTACCATAAGCCAAGTTCCTGTGATTGGATCAGTAAAATTATCATCTGATGAACATCCAACAGATAGAACCACAAAACAAAGAATCAAATATTTCATGTTGAAGTTTTAATGAATGGATAAACCTATTCCATTTTTCTGATTTCATTGTCCAGAATTATCCAGAATCAAGAAATTGGGACGTATAAAGACCTTTTAGTGTTAAAAATGTATATTTGGGATATCCCGCCACGATCCTTATCTAGTAAGGGCTGTGGTTTTTTTGGTTTATAACAAATAGAACTATAATTTTACGAATCCCCCCATCTGTTATTTAGCGTGACAAGCCGAGTAATTTTTTAAATTTATATACGTATTTCAGCCAACCTCTGAATTGAATGTTTAAAAACCCTTTTTCTTTTTCTGGTAGAATTAGACGCCTGGAATTTGCCTTGAGTTATGCTATTTTCTATGGTGTAATTATCGTGTCTGGGGGAATACTAGGCGCAGAAGAAGAAGCATCACTCATGTATTTACCCATTCTGATTGTTGGATCTTGGTTTTTACTTGCTCAAAGAACCAAGAGATGCCATGACCTTGGGAACAGTGGGTTTTATCAGCTCATCCCGTTTTACGTACTGGTTATGTTATTTGAAGAGGGAAGGAGGGAAGATAATAAGTATGGCATAAACCCTAAAGACCCAAGAGCAGAAAAGGCCGTACGCCCAAAGTTTGAATGGAAAGTAACGTTACCCCCGCTGAGAACATATGGAACCGTTTTTAACTGCTAAATACCAATCCTCGGACCGCGCTCGAATATACAGATTTTCTCCTCGATTATCATAGCCTGCAGAACCCCCACCAATTTCAACGTCTCCGTTCACATCGAGCGGATCTGAGGTTGCCGTGTTGTCTGGATTTATAGTTAGAGTTCCAAAGGTGTCCAACTCCATTCTCCTAGCATTATTTGTTCTAAAATTTAAATGTATGTTGTCCGTTGTGCCAAGGAAATTAGTGCTGGCATTGGTGCCTGCGTTTCCATTGATTTTCCAATCGTCATTGTCAGAATCTCCCGTTGACAACTTCACCCACATAGAGCCATCCCAATAATAGAAGCCTTTGCCTGTGACTATACTAGTATTATATACTAATAAACTTTCTTCTGCTGCAGTATTAACAACAACAGGGTCTATTGTGCTAAGATCTAAAATAGCTACTCGGGGTACTAACAACCCTTTATTTGCACTTTTGATATCCAGCATGGAGCCATCTCCAGGGGTTATAGTGTTAATCCCAACTTGGGATTGAATTTTAGAAGAAGAACATAAAACTACCAGAACAGTTAATGTTCGTAGTATCGGGGACGCTTTTTTATACATAATATTGTATTAAGAGTTTTACATGCATGTTATATAGATTCAAGGCTACATATTCCCTTGATTGGGTTGTTTGCTGTTCATCCAAAAAGAGCTATATAATCGCGTAAAATTCGTTAATATCGGTTAAGGAGAAATGCCTATGTAATAGGCGGTATTTTTTGTCAATAGATGGTCATATTCATGTATATGTGGGAAGACGGAATTCCTAATTAAGAGTATGTCAAATGTTTTTTAAAAAAGACACATCATTTAAGTGCTTGTCGTTATCATCAAAAGGGCTCTTATGTTTATGGAGAAACATAGACCAAAAAAAGCACCCCAAAAAGGAGTGCTTTATGTATATAACTGGAGTTAAATTTACAACTTAATAATACGTTTGTTTACCTGTCCAAAATCACCTTCAAAACTTACGAACAAAGTCCCATGCCAATTTGGGTTGAGATCCAAACTAACGAGACCATTACCATCTTCAATAACCGTTTGATGTAATCGTTGTCCTAATACATTGTGGATGGATATTGTGATAGGTCCATCGACATTGTTTAAAGTAAAGTTGACCGTTTTGGTCACAGGGTTAGGATACGGAGCTGAAATATTTTGATTCGCCCAATCTTGTGTAGAAAGAGCGGCAACATCCATGGTCCAAAATCCATCGGGTGCTACAATAGGACGAGCTATGGTTTTACCAGAATTAGCTTCGGCATCAATAAAATATTCAATAGCCGTTGCAGACGATGGAATGCTTAAATCAGTAGTCCAGTTGTCTCCTGAAGACAGGCTCATACTTGCTTCAGAAAAAGTAGTGTCTCCTTCTTCTCTCCAATGTACCGTAGCATTACTAATGCCCGTATTGTGCTTAATAAGAGATGTTAACTCCACCGAACTCCCCGCATTGGCTTCTGCCACGGGTTGGTGTACGATCCATAAGGGGTCTTCAACACCAATTTGATGGGTGATACAATGAATAGCACCTACTAAGGAAATCAAGTTTTCTCCAGCGTTGTCTACATCAATTCCAACGATGTTATACCCGGGCATCATTTCTTCCCATTGGGCTAGTGCTGGACCATCTACTTCGGGTCTGTAAAAAGGAATAAGAATGGTTTTATTAATAAACAAAGCGTTGGTATAATTGCGATAATATCCACCAGAATCGGGGTGATTTCCTCCTACACTAGGGGGCGCATCGATACGTTTAATTTTAAATGGTGTTCCAAACGCCGATTGAAAGTTATTCATCACATAATCAATATTAGCTTCAATTTGAGGGCCGTCAGCGACACCCGTAGGATATTCACTTACTAATAGAGTTTCTTCATCAAGAAGCTTCATGTGCATATCAATATGATTGATAACATCATACGGTAGCGGTGTCATTTTAATATAGGTCTCTATTCCCATATATTCATTCATGATAGCATCAATTTCAGCTTCGGTTTTGGCGCTAACACCATAGGGGTTTCCAGCAGCGTTTTCGTTTAAAACTAATTCCGAAGAAAAGGCGTTACCCAAACCGTCACTCATATAGTTACCTCCAGTATTCACAAGATCATTGGTGCCCGAATCGGTAATATATATAGGTAATCCTTGCATACTGGCATGCGCCGAAGGAACAACATCGTCATTAGGCCTTGGGCGATTGTAAATCCAATCTACAAGTGCACGCTCTCCTACATCATCAGAATAGATGGTGTTTCCACCGTAATCGCGTATCCAGATACTATCCCAAGGTGTATTTAAGAACTCAACATTGGTGAGGTCAATTCCATTGGATGTTAGATAAGAGGAAACAGATGCTTCGTTTTGAGTGACGATGATCACCTTACATTCTTCAACGGCGGCGGCTACTATTTGACGTAAAATATTTGGAAACGAAGGCTGCCATGTAATTACAACATATTCGATCTCTTCCCATTCTGCCATTGCCCTAACGGCGGTCGACGGCGGAGGAGTTATTCGTGAACTTCTAAACTGAAAATTGGCGACAAGTTCTTTTTCAGAATCTGTAAGGCCTTTGGGTAAAACCTCATTTTGCTGAGCAAAGGAATTGGAGCTAACCATGCCAAAAAGCAAAAAGGCGACTAATGTGGAGTAAAAATATTTCATAAGATAGGTATTAATTGATAGGGTAAAGCTACCTAATTTAGGTCAGAATGTAAAGAAATATAAACGAGACTGTCCCTTTAAAACCTTGAAGCATGGGGAGATAAAGAGTCTTTGAGCTGATACGGAAACGTTTGTAACACGAAAATTTGTAGAGATAGACCTTCTGTTTTTTAATATAAATTTAACATACTACAAAAAATGAAGCAAAAAAGAAGTTAGGTGCTTATTTCGTCTTTTTTTAAAGAGTCATTATGTTGGTCATGATAAAACGTTCCTTTTTTACAGAAGAAAGTTTTCTAGAAAACAATGAATGTAAAATAATTCTATAACATGTAAATTATTGATTATCAAATATTTAATACATATTAATTTATAAGAACAGGGGTGAGATGGTACTTTTTTATGAACGTATAAGAATAAAATTAAATTTTATCCGTTGTGACTAAAGAGATGCTTGCTTGGTTTTAAGCAAGAAAAAAATTACATATTTTTTGTAAAATTACATATTTTATTTTCTCAGAATAAAAAAATGTTGTATATTTGAAATTCCCCTGACAGACTTAGTTTGTCCCCAAATACCAAATACCCCCATTTGGTTGTATTACATTTTTAATAGTGAATGTATAGGAGTGAGATTTGATCTTATAATCATGCCGTCGTGCACATATGGCATCTTTAATTATGAACCAATTCTGATTACATTTTAGAATTAGTTTGATCCTAATAGAGCGTACTACCCCCTCAACTTTATTGGAATGGATAGGCAATAGTGTTGCCAATCTTTAAACACATTTTTGAAGCAGACATTTGATTTGCTTTACTGGTGTCGCATTGAGTATGCATGAAATCTTCGAAGTGAAAAGGGGAGAATCTTTTCATTTTGAATGACGAATTGTATTGCCAAAACGGATGAGCCGGTATACAAGACTATGAACTCATAATAATTAATATAATAATAAGAATATGGCAACAAGTGATTTTATCTCGATTGAGAAAAGAGCAGAAGGAAAATCTAATGTATTTAGATTTGTTACGATTAGAAACCCCGAAACGGTGGGACTTACAACAGATGACAGGAGATTTGTAAGACATGATGATCCTGTAAAAAGTTCTTTTATAGACCAAGACACGATACTTACCCAAAAAGGGGATTATGAAGAATTAAGAGCAGCGGCAAATAGCTTTAGCCCTTTGACAGATGTAGCCGCCTTGCGCGCATTAAATGAAGACCTTTTTGTATTTTCAGATTGGTTGGTTAGAAATAGAGATGAAGTATTGGTACAAACAATACGAGATCACACCAATGGTGTCAAAGAACTCACATCTGCACAACTTTATAAAATTTGGGATAACTTGTTTTATCAAATTATCACACAAAAATCTTCAGTCTTACGTGAGGCACTGTTGGCTGTTTTGGTGGGGAATAATTTTATCACTAGATATACAGACACCAAACTAATAACAAATGATAATGAGTTACAACAGTTAGCAGGAGCAAGAGCCGTGGTTCCTAAATGTGTATTGTCTGAACTTCCAAAAACAATATCCGAAGGTTTTGGACCTGAAGGATTGGGCAGATATAATACTACAGATGAGGACGCCATTGAAGAACAGCTCAACGACTATAGAACTGCGATTAAAGAACTCCAAAATGTGAACAGAGTGTTTATTGAGGAGTTAAGTAAACAGAAGGTTGCTGATACCGATGCCCCTACAGGAGATGAAATCACCACATCTAATATGCTGTTAGAAGACCTGCGTGAATTAGTAGATAACCCATTGAGCGAAGTGTATTTATTAAAATATGCTTCAAACACCACTCATGAATTAGTAGAAAAATTGGGGTTAGTAGAGCTCAAAGACCCATTAAAAGCGATAGAAGCTATTGAAGGTGAGGTCAATGTGTTGAGTAAAGAGCTGTTTGGAGAAAAAAGACTTTCAAAGAAGGTGATTTCGGCAGGAGGAAGCCTCATAGAGATAGACCCAAACGGGGCAAGATCTAATGGTTTTACAGACGGTTGTTTTCCAACCATTGTAGATGCTGTAAACGTGAGTGTACTTCCATCCTTAAATCGTGTGATTGCTACGGCCAGTGGAGCCGGAAATGCAGGAGGAGCTTCAGAAAACGTTATAAACGAATATGGGTCGGTAAGCTTTAGCATGAGAAAACTTCCTCAGGGTAGAGGATATAATATTGGGTTGTCTCCACAAAATACGGATGCCCATTATAATACTATTAAGTATGCCGTTCAGGTTAGACCTATTCCTTCGCCCATCGGAGGAGTTATTCAGCATGGAGCTTTTGCTTTAATTAACGACGCCATTGTAGGAGTTCACACTAGAGTGCAAATTGGAGATCAAATTAGAGTTTCGAGAATCAGTTCTTTGTCAGGCCCAGACAAGATATTATGGGAACGGTTTAGACCTTCCACGTCTTCTTTGACAATTATTCATGAAGCAGATGATCAATCTGGAAGCGGTGGATTAGAACCTTTAATTCTTGATTTTGCCTTTACATCTATAGGACAAGGCGTGTCAGATTTACGCATAGACCCTTGTGATGATACAGGATCAAATGGAGGAGGACCTACCAACGAGAACGATTGCAGCGCAGTCACTAATTTGGGCGTAGCAGATTACCTACGGGTAGAACAAGAAGTTTGTTGCTATGTGCCAGGAGAAGTATCGCATATTGAGAATATCATGCAAGGAGAATATAAAGAACGTTCTACCAGAAGACTGCGAAGACAGGAAACTACAACAACGTTTGAAACCGAAACAACTACTGAAAAACTCAGAGATACTACCACGACGGATAGACACGAAATGGAACAGGAATCTTCTCAAGTAATTCAGGAAGATAGCTCTTTTGAATTGGGAGTTACCCTATCAACACGCTTTGGACCCACCAAGTTAACGGTAGACTCAGGATTTGCCACTTCAACATCGTCTACAGAATCTAACCAGCAGGCAGTTTCTTACGCCCAAGAAGTGAGTACACGCGCATTAGACCGTGTGGTAAACCGAGTGAGAGAAGAACGCATCAATAAGGTTATTGAAGAGTTTGAAGAGAATAACACCCACGGTTTGGATAATAGAAATAATACCGAGGGTCATGTGAGTGGACTATATCGTTGGGTGGATAAGATCTATAAAAATCAGGTTGTTAATTATGGAAAGAGACTCACATTTGAGTTTATGATTCCAGAACCCGCCAAGTTCCACCTATGGGCATTGGCCACTGAGGACACTGAAATTGCCTTGGAAAGACCGGAAGACCCGAGAGAAAATGGTCTGCCAAGACATACGTCTGTTACCGAATCTAATTACGCACAGTGGGCGGCTCAGTATGGTGTAGAAGTAGATGTACCACCGCCCTTATATAAACGTATTGGAAAGGCCTATGATAAGAATGATAACAATACCAATTCGTATGCAAAAGCATATAATGATTTGGCTGTTCCAGAGGGCTACAAAGCGACCAACGGATATGTTTCTTGGTCCATTTTACGACAATCTGGCTATAGCTTTTCGGTATCGTTAGGGGACTTCCGTAGGAATGCTCATGATGGGGATTTTAATGGTTCTTACTTTTTTACAGACATCTATGAAGGGACAATTCCTTTTTCATTTAGATCAAACAGAGTATACTCTGCCGATTTGAATGTAAATGTAGACTGCCAACGAAAAACAGAGACCTTAGAAGCTTGGAAAATAGACACCTTCAATAAAGTTATTGATGCATATTTAGAAAAGAAAGCAGCATATGATAATGCTGTAAGTCAAGCACAAGCACAGGCGTCTTTGGGGATTCAAATACAAGGAAACAATCCGTTGTATAACAGGACTATTGAGCAGCAGGAACTTCAAAAAAATTGTTTGAATTGGTTGGACGTAAACTTGGGAGGCACTTCATATAATGAAATTAGCCCATGTCCAGAGGTTACAGATATGCCCAATCTAATAACAGCAGAAGAACAGGCATGCTTTGCACAAAAGGCGAAGTTCTTTGAACAAGCTTTTGAATGGGATTTGATGTCCTACCTATTCTATCCGTATTTCTGGGGTCAGCAATGTGGTTGGAAAGAAATATACAAACTCGATGATACAGATCCAGTATTTAGAGGATTTCTTCAAGCCGGAATGGCTAGAGTAGTGGTGCCAGTGAGGCCTAATTATGAAGAAGCACTAATCTATTTTATGGAGACAGGACAAATTTGGAATGGAGGAGAAGTACCAGTTCCAGAAGACCCACTGTACGTTTCTATTATAGATGATTTGGCCGAGCAAGATCCAACTCCAGTAGGTGATTCATGGGAAACACGTGTACCAACTTCATTAAATGTATTGCAGAAAAACTCTGGAGCCGTCGAAGGTGATGGACTGCCCTGCAATTGTGACAACTACGAAGCAGACGGCACGGGCGGAAGCACACTTGAAGGTGGAGAAGATGGCGGTGTAGGAAACTTTGTTGTATCCTAACGTATTAATTTCTTAAAAAAGAAGTTATGATAGACGCTAGAAATCCCAATGAAGGGAAAAGAATAGGAAAGGATTCTGTTGAATATCTCTGTTTTGAAGGAGGTGGTGGAAAAGGAAGTGCGTATCTAGGAATAATCAAGGGTCTGGAAGAGAAATTCGGACAGACCCCTTTGATCGACTACCGAAAGAATCCTACGCCCGAAAACAGGAAAATCAAAGGAATCTCCGGAGCCTCTGCGGGTGCGATCACAGCCTTTATGCTCGCCATGGGAATGTCCGCAGCTGATATTGCGAATCAATTAAAACGCATGGCAGATACTGAAATAGGGCGTAATATTAAAATTGTTGGAAGAAGGCAGGCAAAGATTGTTCCTGTTGTTAAAAAGGTTGGAATCTTTGAAACGTTCTTTGAAACAATGAGAAACTCAGTAGTGAACAAAAATAGAGTCGTCGAGAATGGAATGAGCGTTAGAGAATATGTTGTCAAAAGACCAGGCTGGTTCAAATATATTGATATCATATTCGGAATATTTGTTTCTTCGAGGAGGTTTGAAGATTCCTTTTTATTGAAGAAGTTGTTTTTGACTCCTTTTGAAGAGACAAGCACTGCCGATTCGACAAGTATAGAACCATACTTGCATAGCCTTTTGGCTTATAGAGGGTTGTTCTCTGGAATGTCGGTGAGACAATATTTTGTTGACTTACTAGAAGAGAATATTAGAAAACGGTTAACTGCCGTTACAGACAGTACGTTGAAAAGTCGAGTGAAGAGAAAAGGACTGGATATTACGTTTGAAGATTTTTTTAATTATTTTGGATGTGATCTTGTAATAACGGGAACCAATGTGTCTCAGCATATGCCGAAATATTTTTCGGTGCATACAACACCTAGTTTTCCGGTGATTGACGCGGTATGTCTCTCTATGAATCTACCAGTTATCTTCAAACCCATATTTGTTGATTATGCAGTTCATAAATACAAAGGAGATAAAAACTCTGATTATAATAGTGCTTATAAAGGGCTATGGGTTGACGGAGGGATGTTGAATAATTATCCCATCCATGCATTTGATCGAATGGAAAACTTCAGCCATAATGGGGTCTCGGGAGGATTTAATTTTCTGACATCGGTAAATCACATAAACTATGAGGTAGCCGCTAATACGGTGGCGTCTGAGTCTGATTTTAATGAAAAAGTTTTGGGTTTTAGACTGGTTGATTTTACAGAGAATAAAGAGGTGAAAACTAATGAAATCTTTAGTCAAACGGAATATTACAATATATTACCCTATATGGGAGATCTGTTGAAAACGTTTATGTACTCTGGAGGGCAAGGTCAAATTAGAAATTCAAAACAACAATCTCGAACCATATATGTGAATGCACAGGATCTTGATGTTGTAGATTTTTCACCCTTACGACAAAACTTTTTTATTCATAATAGAGATACAAATGCAGATATCAATAACCCTATAGAACATAGAATTGTAGAAGCATATGAGAGTATTGATAGAATTTTGGTGTAGTATCATACTGATTGGATTCATGGTGTCAAGTTGTAATCTTGGCAACATTAAAAAACATGAGCCTAATGCAGATATTGAACGATGTATGGATTGTATTTATCTAGAAGACTTTGACAGATTCGAAAGAAATAAAGGAGCGAAGGCACTACAACTAGTGTCTAGCTCCCTTCAGTCAAAACTTATGATAAAATGGTGGATGCCAAATGCGCCTTCCTTTCCTCCTAGGGCAAAACTTCATTTTTATCTTCGGAATAAGGAAAGTGATAGTTTGAATACGTTGGTCTGTTATATTACTCGGCCATATGTGCAGTATGAAATAAACTCTAAAACAGAAGAAAGTATAGTAGAATTTGAAGTCTTTAAAGTGTTCATGAAAGACGAGTTTTTAGAAACAGAAAATATTCCCTATACAGAAACCGAAGAGGGATACGGTAAACTGAAAAGTACATTCGAAATACTCATTTCTGGCGTTGAACCTTCTGAAGTAGGCAGGCCTCAAAATTATGGAGATTTTAATGGGCAAAACAGGAAAAGACCAGACTATTTTGAACAGAAAGAAGATGTTCGATCTTTTTCTAAGCCCGGAGAGCACCATTTTGTAATGACCGCGAATAGACCCATCGCATATCAAGATTTGGCATTCGATACGGGAAAGAGAATATTCAGAAAAGAAGATATGGCGATTTATATTACCCATATATCAAGTCTTCCAAAGTTCTCTTATTACCGAGATAATAGATTTACGTTGAATAATATAGAAGAACTGGACCGTCTGAATAAAGACAGAATCAAGAATGATATTCCAACTTTGCAGGAATATTACGATTCAATAATGAAGGAAGACGCAAAAATAAAGTACGATGTTATTCGAAAGAATAGAAGTCAAGTTCCGTTCAACGAGTTGTTAGATAGTTTGACAAAATTTGGAAGGAGAGACACTAATTTAAATTAAAGAAAAATGGAACAAACAAGAGATATACTTAAAACATACTTTGAAACGGGAGACTATCCCACAGAAGCTCAATTTGCAGAGCTGATAGATTCATACACACATTTGGACGAATTTAATTTTGGCCTGTCTGTGAAGCCTACAGCGCGTACGTTGCAAAAGTTTTATCATTTTTATGTGGCTAACAACGTGAGAGATTCTGGCGCTGGACATAAAATTGTAGAGGCTGCTTCTGGAAGTACACCTGAAATTATTGGCGGATACACGCATGTATTGAGCCGGCAAGTGCTTTACAAAAACCTTGAAGTAACACTCATTGGTGATATAGATATTGTAAAGCATCAGCCCAAGGTTATTATCGAACGATATAAACAGCGTAAAAAGCTGAATTCTGGACACAAAAAACCAGCGGGATTTTATAAAGAACTTCCGTCAGATGCAGCACTCTGGAATAGGAAATCTGAGCACGAGATTGCCGCTCAAAAAGTGACCCTTGATGTAGCGCCCATAAACTACTTTAAACCCCATAATTCGTATGGTGAATTTTCCCCTTCTGGAAGCTTTTATAGACCAGGATCCTTTAAGTATTCAAGACATGCTAAACCGTTTGTACCCATACAGTTAAGGCTTCAAATTATGATTGGCAATAAGCCGTATCTGTCACAGCCTGTTGGGCTCAAAATAATGTTGGGAATTTCGGACGAATTTGATGCAATAAATTATGTTTTTTCATAGAAAAAACGTATATTTATAATAAGAAATTAAGAACTACTTAATTTGGTAGGACGCCTCTATGAGAGCGACCTTGCTAACGTGGCGTAGGACCTTCCTTCGGAGGATGACTTTCACAGTTCGCTTCACGGCGAACTACGGTAAGACATCTTGTTGAGAGCGACCTTCACTTTAAGTTTCTTATGTCTTTACTGGACGTTTAACAGTCTTTAGACTGTTGAGTATAAGTAAGAAAAAGTGCTTGCATTTATGTAAGCACTTTTTTTATGGATGAAATTGGGTTTATGTGTTAGGATATTTTTCAAAAAAGCCGCCCCTTTTCCTGAACGTCGAGATCACAGTAGGGGCAATTTTCAATATGTTTTATTGTTAAGAAAAAGGCAAATGCTAGGACTAGGCAGGGAGGTCATTGGCAGGTAGTTTAATGATAACTCAGTAAAAAAAGAGGGGCTCCAAGGAGCCCCTCTTTTTCATAGAATTCATCTAATATAAACGTTAATCACTCATGGTACCATCTATTGTATCTCTGAGGCACTTTAGGGATGAGGTAAGCACTGTGAAGGAAATGGTGTCGGTCTCGGTGTTTTGATCACCTCCTCTAATGTTGTTGCTTTCAAACGAGTTTAGCTGCGCAATCGTCATTTTCTGGAATGACAAAATTCCTGTAGGTTTTGAATTTTTCATAATATTCTTACTTTATGGTTATACCTAAAATTAAGGCAATAATCTGGAGTGAAGAAGGGATTTTAGGCGTTGTGGTCTTCATTGATAAATAAAGACCATATTAATTATTTAAAAATTTGATAATCAACTAATTACCTTATTTAATTCTTTAATGAAGTAGGAGGGATAGATACCAAACATTTTATAGAATGTCTTCGAAAAAGACTCTGCGCTTTTAAAACCACACTCGCTTGCAATGGCCTTAATAGTGAAATTCCGAAGTTTTGATTCAGACTTTAACCGGTGAAATGCATAGTCAACTCGCAACTGTTTTATATAGGAAGAAAAGCTTAGCTCCTTGTAATGATTGACTACTTTGGAGAGATACGTACTATTAGTTTGTAATTTTCTAGCTAAACTATTCAACGTTAGATTTGAATCGATGAAGTTCAAGTTCGTTTCAAAATGGGTTAAGTTTTCAAGAATGTCATCAACAATTTCTTGGGGAACATCAATAAAATCGTTGTCAACTTTATTTAATGCCCCTGTTTTTATAAGATTTCCTGTGCCATTTGAGTGGACCAATTCTTCAAATCGCCTTTTGTAAAAAGAGCGTTTTCTATACTCTCGAAAAGCGATTCCAATGATCAAAAGTAACCCACTAATTAAAACAATGGTAGCGGTATTGGACCTCTTTTTTTCCCATTCCAACTGCCCAATTAGTTTTTCTTTGCTTTCGATGAGATTAGGAATATCGAATTGATTTGTAATGCCCTCGTTCAAATATTTATACCTGCTGGTTAATGTACTATCTACAGAAATTAGTTTTTTGGTGTACTTGAGCTGTTGTTCTAAATTGTTAGCCTCACTATAATAATTTAGAATATGTTGATATCCCCCCGTAAGCTCGGGTACGATATCACCGCTATCTTGAAATATGCTATCAACTTTCTTGAAATTGTCTATTGCCGCTGCTTCGTTTTTAAGGTGCATTTGAGTTTTCCCTAAAAAGTAATAACCCAACGCCATGTTAGATTGATCTCCCACTTGCTCTAATTTTGGCAAGGCCCTTGAAATTATTGCTTCCGCTTCGGCATAGTCAGTGTTATATAATCTTAAAATACCATCGAGCATTAAAAAATGGTCATAATTAATAGAGACCTCCGCTTTGTTTTTATCCAAAAGACCTAGTCTATTATAGACCCTGGCAGAATCTAGATAGTTCATTTTTCGATAGGCATTGGATAAAGAGAACAATACATTATAATAGATGTCAGGATTTTCATCCTTAAAATTGTTGTCGATTGCATATTTATAACAGCTTTTGGTGAGTGTTAAGGCTTCATCATTTTTATCAATCCTAGATTTCAATAAACCCACACTTTGGTTCAATAAGAACTCCATGTGCTCTTTATTGCTCCCGTTGTTATAGGCCATTGCTTTTAGATAATTATCCAAAGCATTTTTGAAAAGATACTTTCTATGGTAGATCACACCCTTGTCAAAATAAGCTGTTGCGGGAAAATTGCTCTTTTTGAAGTTTTTAGAGAGCTCAATGATGGTATCATATAAATGAAATAAGGAATGCTCTTTTTGGTCTAGGATAAGCCGCATATAATATCCCCGCACCATATTCAAGGTGTCGTCTGTGGAGCGGGCCTTCTTAAGATAGGCATTGGCATAGCTCACTGCGACCAGCGAATCACTAATAGAAGAAGCAAATTGAGTCGTTAGTTCATCGTAGGTTTTATCTAAAAGGGAGTCTGAATCTATCTCTTGCCCACAGAGAGGTGAGAACACCCATGTGCCGAAAATGAATATGATGGTATACTTCCACATTCGCATAAGATGTTAATTTTGGCCAAAACCGCAATGGTTTTATCGTTGAATGGTTACTAAAGATAGTTTATTGAAACTAGTTCTACAAAACACCTAACCCTTTTTAATATTGATTTTCACCGTGTTAGCGGCCAGTCTTCATTTTTAAACCAAGACTCTTCATTTATAAATCCCTGAGTTACATCTCTTGCACGGTCCAAAAAAACACGGAACATTTGTTACTGACAAACCACCTATCAGGTTGAGAAAACACAACCGTTTTGCCTTAGGGTTTATCACAATATAACCATCAAACTGAAAAGCCTAGTGTACAAAGCACTGCTATATAACCAGTCACATACAATGATGTTTATGTTGAAAGTGTCCTGCTCTAACACTTAAAACGAGCCGCGGAAACCGAAAAGCGTATGAGTAGGTAACCTTTAAAACTATATATCATGAAAAATTTCAAACACATTGCAATGTCACTCACATTCATTTTTGCAGTCTTCTTTTCTTGGAATACGAATGCTCAAAAAAAGGCCATGACACAAACCACAGAAGGAAGAATTTCTATTGAGATTCCAAAAGACCTACAAGCCAATGGCGATGGAGGTGGAGAACTAATTACAACCCAAGAATACAGTGAAGCACTAGGAGGTCTTGTTGAGGTGGTAGGTACTGCCGAAGGAGGCTTAGTATCTATTACTATCCCAGAACAAGCAGAACCTTGGGTAAATGACGGCTGTCCAGATGGATATCGTGCATGTGCTCGTGGTTGTAATGACAAACCAACAATCCCTGGCATGTTAGCTTGTAAAGCGTATTGCATTATTGATTGCAACGGATGGTAGAAAATTACATTTCAAATTTTCAGAATTTCAGGCGCTATTTTTTACACATGCCTCAGTATATGTGTCGGCGATTGTTCTGAACATACTTTTCAACAGGCCATAAATTTAGGTGCCCCAGAAGAGTTAGTCAATCTGAAAATTACTTCATTGAGACAACTCATTTGGGGCACCTAAATTTAAATTATCATTATGAAAAACATACTATACATAGTATTATTTATACTACCACTCACCGTTTTTTCACAAGTGGGAGAGATAAGGGCAAATACCGAATTTAGTGGTAGACATTGTAGAGGAACTCACGGGTTGTGCAATATAGACCCCGAAGCAAAGGTCTCAGAAACAAATACAAGCTTAGTGTATAACCAAGACAACACGATCACTCTTACTATTAATCGTGATAAGATCACAATAGCTCAGGAAATTGAAATTTTAGGACAAACCATTGCATCCATCACGAGTTACGAAGGTCTTTACTTTGAAATGGAAGACGACTTTATCATTGAGAGTAATTTGCAAAGCGAACTCAGTATTCAGGGAAGTCCGCCAACAATAGCAAGCGGGAACTACCTTATTGTAGTTACTGAAAACGAACTCATTATCAACTTTAATCTACAATAATATGAGACATCCCATCAAATATGTTGTCATCTTGATCATGCTGTGCATGGCACACTTCTGCTTTGGGAATATTTCTTCAAATGAAGAAAAAGATCTGGAGGCGCTCATTATGGAATTGGTGTTAGAAACCAACATTATAATGAAACAGTATGGTGAGATAAATCTCGAATTGGAAAAAGAACTACAGCAAGTAAATATTCAGTTGCGAAACACCATTATTTTAGAGAAACAGGTGGCTTTACTTATCAAAAAAGACAGCATCCTAGAACAATTAAAGTTTAATGGGTTGTCAGAAACTTCAGATTTAAGTAAGGTGCGTTACCTAAAAGGTTTGCAAATCATCAAAATACTCTATGAGAAAACACTGTCTCTGGATCACCATTTTGCATCCGTAGCAACCTTTAATGAAATAAATAGTTTAAGCAATCCTAATAATTACCCTGAATTCACGAAGTTAAAAGATGATCTGAAAAGAAAACAGGACAAAAAAACCGGCTTTAATTTGCCAAGCATTTTAGGGGATAACATTTATACGTCGGTGTTACATTCGTTTGTGTCACTGTTTACCAATAGCAACAGTAGTAAACAAGAAAAACAAGAAAACCTAAAGGACGTAGAATGTATTCTGGACTTTACCCTTCGCATGCATAACGACTTAAATACCATTTATTTTGAAACGGCTTACTTACAGCGAAGCAATGATAATATCATTGGTGAACTGGAAAAGTTGTTTGTAGACTTTACGAAGCCCATTCGGTATAAAACACCTTTGAAAGAATGTCGAAATATGGATGATTGGGACATAGTGCGAGAGCATTTAAATACGTATTTAGAAGCACTAAACAAGGCTATTTTAGATGAGAGTCAGCGATATAAAGCCCACAAAATGCAAATTAATTTGGAATTCCCCATAGACAGATTACTACAATTTATTACGCAGTATAATGCTCATATAGATCAAGGAGCCAAGTTTTATGAGAAATTTGGAATTATGTTAGAAAGCTATGAGAATGAGCAACAATGCGCCACCAAGATACCACCGGAATATAAAAAACTGAAAGAAAGTATTGCGGTTGCTATTGAGAAATTTAACACCGCTTATAAACCCGTAGAAATTAACGGAAGTAAAATGAAAGAAGTGCTGTACGGTATCAATGAATATGATTGATCACCCTTACAATTACTGGTAAATATTACCTTGAAGCGACTATAGTCTTAAGCTCTACCAACGCGTGTTCTTTTGTGAATACAAGGTTCGTCTCACGCGACAGCGTTACTATGGTTATGTCGGATCTAGTTGGTAGAGTAAGTAACGCTTTCTTTATAGAGATAAGGAAACTATGTCGTATTAAAAAAGGGAGTCTAAAAGACTCCCTTTTTTATTCAACACATGGCGTGTTTTATCTTACAATCAATTTTTTAGTAACAGATTGATTCCCAGTCTGTACTGTTACAAAGTACAAGCCAGTGGCGTAATCTGAAACATTCAAAGAAAGGAGGTTTCCGTTAAATGTGCTACGTTCTATGGTTTCGATGGTTTGCCCTAAATTATTGGTTACAACAACCGTTACCGCCTCAGAAATTGCTGTTCCAAATGCCAAGGTTATCTCATTACTAGTTGGGTTAGGATACATGGTCAAAGTCCCTAAGGCTTGATCTGCTATTCCTAGAGAGCCTTCAACATTGATGTTATCAATAAAGGTGCTATTTCCGTAGCCATTGATATTTACAAATCTAAAAATAACTGTTTCTCCTTGATAGGGACCTAGGTCGATAGATTCCGTACGCCAATCACTTGACGAAGTCGGACTCCAATTACTGGTAGTAAATCCACCAATTGTTGAGAGGTCTAATCCATCCTTGTTGTAAATAGAGGTATAGGTTGTACCACAATCTATTGAAATTTCAACACGCATAGCATCACTAAGACTGGCAGAATATTGCGCCTTGGCTAGGTCAAAATTTAGGACTGGTTGCGAAATATTTAAATCAAAGACCTCGGTTTCTACCACGTCCTCTTGCAGAGGAGCGTTATATGTGAAATTATCAATAAAGGCTGTGACGGTACTATTACCATCACTTCCTGTGACAGAACTTCTTTCCTCCCAAGTGGTGCCACCGTCAGGGTTAATAACGCTCCAAGCCGATGGAGGCATGCCATTTACATCAAAAGGTTCTGTGTATGGAGCGGGTGTGGCATCTATTTGAGCAAAGAAGTCTAACTCCCTTTCATTATTACTGGTGTTTTGATCGGACGCCAGATCTATGGTCGTAGTTAGGGTATAATTCCCTGATGTTCCAATAGAAACGGTCTCTGTAAATTCGAAAACATCCTGTTGACCCGCAGCCAATGTTGCGGTATATGTTTCTGTAACGGCTGGATCAGCGCCAATTTGATAGATTAGATCAAAGTTGCTTTGATCTGCTACCCCCGTATTTCTAATAGTAATGGAAACTATGGCATCCCCACTAGCACATGCTTGGGAGAAATCGCCCGGGCTGTTGTTTATAGATTCCAATGAAAGATCATTGTTTAAACTACAATTAACAAGTCCGCCAGGGTGAAAATTAGCAATTGTTCTACGACTTTCCCATCCTTCTGTATCGTTCTTGGCAACAATGGCATACCAGATTTCAGCATTTGGATCGGTGATTGCCACTGTCAATGTATTTGATGTACTATTCCCAACAATTTCCATGTATTGAGCACCCAACACATAGACATCATAACTTTCTGCTCCAGTAACTGGATTCCATGCAAATGTAATATCTGCAGGGCAGAGCTGTGAAATATCTAAACCAGTGGTTAGTGGAGCAATAGAGAATGCACCATCACTGGTGTCTGAAAAACTACCGCTGGTGACTCGTATAAGCGCTTCACCCGTAACCGTACTAGGCACGGACCATTGATAGGTAAAAACATCATTATTTACCGTAGTAATATTATTCCATGTACCTCCATTATCTGTTGAGTATTCCAACACAAAATCGTTCGTAGTATTGACGGCATCCCAATGAAGACTCTCCTGTTCACTTGGCATAAAATGTTCTCCTGCATTTGGGTAGGTAACGGTAAGGTTTTCGGATATAATCTCATAGACAACAAAATATTCCTGTGGGCCTTGTGGAACATTGAATCCCGTTATTTCAACATCATAACTTCCTGCTGCCGGATTATTGATTAGTACCTGTTCCATGTTATTTAAATGGTCTGGCCCCGTTGTTGCCGGTAGGTTTAAAGTGGTTGCGTTTGGAGTATGATCTAAGATCCAAGGCTCCAAATCATTATTAGAGGGGTCATTTACAATAAGATCTAGATCATTTACCAAAGCTGGGCTAGCTCCAGCTGAGGCTTCAGGGTCGCTCCAATATACCATAAATCGGACCTGAGTGGTTCCTGAAGGAACATTAATACTGTGTGTGTTTGTAGTTCCTTGTGTAATATTATCTGAAAGATATCTACCATCTTCAATGAGAATTCCAGCGCGTAGCGCGTTTACAATACCCCAACCAAATCTAAAATCAGGACCTATGTTGCCCGCATCATTGGC